>Ga0209723_1004549_pt1 | contig 15274 bp, 7 predicted proteins | sample BiotimSIPDNA_2_FD_185750 | JGI IMG/M metagenome (GOLD analysis project Ga0209723, IMG submission 185750) | Anaerobic biogas reactor microbial communites from Washington, USA - Biogas_R2 time_0 SIP DNA (SPAdes) (version 2) | ecosystem: Engineered > Bioreactor > Anaerobic > Unclassified | place... | reverse complement strand
GTTTCCAGGAACGAGCGCCACGTTCTCGCTGTCCAGCAGTGATGTGGCAAATGCTTTTGAATCCAGACCGGTGCTCTTGATGCACGGGAATACGTAGAAACTTCCTCCCGGAGAATGGCACTTGAGCCCCATTCCATTGAAGCGTTCCACCAGAAAATCGCGCCGGCGATGATACTGGGCTTTCATTCTGGCCACGCTGTCATCTCCATTCCGGAGTGCCTCAATGGCGGCTTCCTGGCTCAGGATGGGAGCGCACAGCATGCTGTATTGGTGGACCTTCATCATGGCCTCGATCAGCTCGCGTGGACCGCAGGCATAGCCGATGCGGAATCCGGTCATGGCAAATGCCTTCGAGAATCCGTGCAGGAGCAGGGTGCGATCCCGCATGCCCGGCAGGCTGGCAATGCTCACATGTGGCCGATCGAACGATAGCTCACTGTAAATCTCATCGCTGATGACCAGCAGGTCTTTTTCGATAGCGAAATCGGCGATCTTCTGGAGGGTTTCCATGTCGGCGGTGCCACCGGTCGGGTTGGTCGGGAAGTTCAGCACCAGAACCTTGCATCCCGGACTCCATGCTTGCCTGAGTTTCTCAGGATTGAGCATGAAGGCATCTTCAGGCGAAGTCGACACCCCGACCGACTCTCCATGCACGAGACTGATGCTCGGATGGTAGGAGACATAGCACGGTTCATGGTAGATTACTTTTTCGCCAGGGTTGACCACTGACCTTAGCGCCAAATCCAAAGCCTCAGATACTCCGACGGTCACCAATATCTCGTTTTGCGGGGCGTAGGATACGTGAAAGAAGCGCTCAACATAGGCGCATATCTCCCGGCGCAGCCGGATGAGGCCGAGGTTGTCGGTGTAACTCGTGCGCCCGCGTTCAAGGGCGAACCAGGCGGCCTCGCGGATATGCCATGGGGTGACGAAATCGGGTTCCCCTATGGCCAGCGATATGGCGTCCGGACGCTGGGCGACCAGCCCGAAGAAATCGCGGATTCCGGAACGCGGAAGTACTTTGACGTGGCGGGCAACAAACTCAGATGGGTTGCGTGGCATGGATCTGAAAAGGGTGAGAAGTATGAATGTGGGTTAGCTTACAGAGTATCCCTTCATGAATACGCCTTGATCAATCGAAGACAGGGCGTCCGAAGGAGCCTCCGCGGGCTATTGGCGCATCAGGCGCTGACGGTCGGCTTGTCCGGATCGTGACTGGTTTTGACCAGTTCAAATCCTTGTTCCTTGTAGGCCCTCAGGAGGAAGTGGGTGGCAGTGGAAAGGACGCCATCCATGGTTGAGAGGCGCTCCGATATAAAGCGTGCGACCTGATGGAGCGAGTGTCCCGACACGATCGCCATGAGATCGTATCCACCCGACATGAGGTAGCAGCTTTCCACTTCCTGAAAACGGGCAATCCGCAGTGCCAGACGGTCAAACCCCCCGTCTCTTTCGGGGCGGATGCGGATTTCGATCACAGCCCGCACCACTTCTGAATCGATCTTGGTCGGATCGATCACCGGCCTCCAACCAAGGAAGATACCCTTTTCCTTCAACGCCGCCAGACCCGCTTCAATTTCCGCTTCGGTGCGATGCAGAATTTCCGCGATTTGGCCAATGGAGAGAGGCTCTCCATCCAGGATCAGTTTGAGTATCTCGTTCATTGAAAAACAAAGCATGCGAGGGTGTTTTGACCGTGTCAAGGGGACAGTTGACGCCATCGGAGTCCGTCGAATGTCGTCGAATACTGTCGGAGTCCATCGGGTGCTATCGGGCGATGATTTGTGCTCGCATTCTTGAGACGTCTATCTAGATTAGGCTAAGTTTAACCTACCGAACGGGCATCTGGGAAACGGGATGGATGCATTCCTCTTTCCATCAGATGGCGACCAATCAAAGTGTTGAGATCAGAAGAGTAGTTGTTCGCAAAATGACTGGATGATTCAAGATGACAGAGACAACGGGAGCAAATCTGGGTTTTGAGGACAAGCTGTGGAACGCGGCGGACAAGATGCGGGGCACGATGGATGCGGCCGAGTATAAACATGTCGTCCTTGGACTGATCTTCCTAAAATACATCTCGGATGCTTTTCAGGAGCGCTACGACCAGTTGAAGGCAGAGGCTTTTGCCGACCCCGAAGATCGCGACGAATACATGGCCCTCAATGTCTTCTGGGTTCCGCCTGAGGCCCGTTGGCTCTATCTCCAGAGCCGCGCTAAAGACCCGAAGATTGGCCAGCTCCTGGACGAGGGAATGACCGCCATCGAGCGTGACAACCCTCCGCTAAAGGGTGTGCTTCCCAAAGACTACGCCCGGCCTTCTCTCGACAAAGCGCGGCTTGGGCAACTCATCGATTTAATCGCTACGATTGGCTTGGGAGACGAGCAGAGCCGTCAGCGTGACGTCCTCGGGCGCGTTTACGAGTACTTTCTTGCCAGGTTTGCCGAAAAGGAAGGCAAACTTGGCGGTGAGTTCTATACTCCGCAGTGCGTGGTCCAGCTGCTCGTGGAGATGCTGGAGCCCTACAAGGGCCGCGTCTTTGACCCCTGCTGTGGCTCGGGTGGCATGTTTGTGCAAGCGGTGCGCTTCGTGAAGGCCCACGCCACCGGCAATGGCAACGGCGCAGCCGCCCTGAGGCAGATTTCCATCTATGGGCAAGAGTCGAACTATACAACTTGGCGGCTGGCCATCATGAATCTGGCCATTCGGGGCATTGATGCTGATATCCGTTGGGGCGACTCTTTCCTTCAGAATAAGCATCCCGACCTTCGGGCCGACTACATCATCGCCAACCCGCCTTTCAATATGGAGGATTGGGGTTTTTCCAAGGTGAAGGATGACGTGCGCTGGGCTTACGGCACTCCTCCCGGAGGCGGGCAACGGAAGCAGAAGGATGGCTCCGTTGTTTCGGTGGACGGCGGCAACGCCAACTACGCCTGGATTCAGCATTTCATTCACCATCTGGCTTCAGACGGCCTTGCGGGCTTTGTTCTTGCCAACGGCTCCATGTCCACCCAGACGGGCGGAGAGGGAGAGATCCGCAAAGCCCTGATCGAAGCTGACATGGTGGACTGCATGATCGCGCTGCCCGGCCAGCTCTTCTACACCACGCAGATTCCCGTCTGCCTGTGGTTCCTCACGCGATCGAAGCGTCCGGACAACAAGCGGGGCTTCCGGGGGCGCGTTGGAGAGACCCTTTTTATCGATGCCCGCAAGCTTGGCACCCTTATAGATCGCACTCACCGTGAGCTGTCTGCTGCTGAAATCGTGGAAGTCGCCCGTACCTACCATGCCTGGCGCGGCGAAGCTAAGGATGGTGCTTACGAGGATAAGCCCGGCTTCTGCCAGTCGGCGACCCTCGAGGATATCCGCAAGCACCATCATGTGCTGACACCTGGCCGGTATGTGGGCTCCGAAGCGATCGAAGACGATGGCATTCCCTTTGAGGAAAAGATGGCCGAACTCGCCGACCGCCTGCAGCAGCAGATGCGGGAATCCATCGAACTCGATGCCACCATCCGCAAGAATCTGGAGGTTTTGGGCTATGGAGAGTGAGTGGACAAAGAGCACTTGGGGTGACGAGGTTTCCTTGGAATACGGCAAGGGCATTCGCGGGTATCAAACTGCCAAGGGTCGGTATCGCGTGTTTGGCGCTAACGGTCCAGTCGGTTGGACAAGCAAACCACTTGTGCAGGGTTCAGGGGTGATTTTAGGTAGGAAGGGAGCATATCGAGGGGTTGAGTATTCGAAGGAACCGTTCTTCGTCATCGATACAGCGTATTACGTGCAGCCCAAGAAGCCTCTCGATATGAGGTGGCTTTATTACGCCATAAAGTACTATAGGCTTGGGGAAATAGACGATGGCTCGCCAATTCCATCTACGACAAGGGCTGCTGTCTATGTTCGCGATTTGAGCGTTCCCCCGCTTCCCGAGCAGAAGGCTATTGCGCACGTGCTCGGGTCGTTGGATGACAAGATAGAAGCGAACCGGCAGATGAACTCCACGCTGGAGGCGATGGCGCAGGCGCTCTTCAAGAGCTGGTTCGTGGACTTCGACCCCGTGATCGACAACGCCCTCGCCGCAGGCAACCCCATTCCCGACGAACTCCAGGCCCGCGCCGCAGCCCGTGAATCCCTCGGCGACGCCCGCAAACCCCTCCCCGAACACCTCCAGAACCTCTTCCCCGCCTCCTTCACCCAAACCGAAGAACTCGGCTGGATTCCGGAGGGGTGGGCGGTAGGCCGCATTCGTGACTGTTGTGAAAAGATTCAGAATGGCGGAACCCCAAAACGAAACATCAAGGATTATTGGCAGCCGCTCCAAGTGCCCTGGTTGACTTCCGGCGAGGTAAGACGCGGTTTCATTACCAGAACTGAAACTTTCATTTCTGAGCTTGGACTGCAAAAAAGTGCGGCAAAATGGGTTCCTGAAGATGCGACCGTAGTCGCCCTTTACGGAGCGACTGCCGGTCAGGTTGCTTTCTGCGCCTCAAGGCTTACTACTAACCAAGCAGTATGTGCCTTGATCAGCAAAGAGAACTATCGCTTCTTTAGTTACATTTTTCTGTCTCGATCTATTGGTTCCTTAGCCAATCAGGCAAGAGGTTCAGCTCAGCAGAACATAAGTAAGGGCATTGTTGAGGAACTCCCAGTGATCCTCCCAAATACATCTGTCGTTCAAACCTTTGACAAACTACTTGAACCAGTCTTCGCCAAGTGGAAGCTGAACGAATCGTATAGCTCCGACCTCGCCAAGACCCGTGACACACTGCTGCCCAAACTCCTCTCCGGCGAACTCCGCCTGCCAATCGAAGAATTGGAGGTGGCGGTATGAGCAGGGAAACGACGCTGTCCAGCTTGGCCATGCTGAAGGTGCGTGTGGACCAAGGGGGCGATTATCTGGAGTATCTCAGGCCTTTCATCCTCCATGTCCTGCCGAAGCTTCAGAATGGCGTCGTCACGGATGAAAGCGTCTCATTGGCCCTGCTCAACGAGTTCGGGCTCTCGATACCTCGCAGAACAACCCAGATCGTTCTCAAGCGGCTAACGAAGAAGGCCGGGCCTCTCCGCAAGGACAACAACACTTACGTCCTGGAAAAAGACATCTCGTCGGGCGATCTTGCCACTCGCCGGGCTGACGCATCCCGGCGCATCTCAGCAGTCGCCCATGCTCTGATTCGATTTGCAAAGGAGTTCCACGACAAAGACCTATCGGAAGACAGCGCTTTTGAGGCCCTGACTCTCTTCCTTTCAAGGTTTTCCGTCAGCTGCATTCGCTCCTACCTTCGCGGAACAGCTCTGCCCAACAATCTCACCGCGAAGGATGGAGATCTTCTGTTGGTCTGCCAATTTGTGAAACAGATCCAGTCGATATGTCCCGAACGTTTCGAGGATTTCATCCTTCTCGTTCAAGGGCACATGCTCGCCAATGCTCTGCTCTGTCCTGACCTCAAGTCTGTTTCCAAGACCTATGCAGGTGTTTCGTTTTTCCTCGATACGCCTCTGCTACTTCAGGTTTTGGGGCTTGAAGGCGAAACGAAGGAACAATCTGTAAAGGAGTTGATTCGATTGCTTCAAAGCCTAAGTGGAACGGTTGGATATTTCATTCACACTTTCGATGAGTTGAGGAGTGTCATCCGGAAAACCTCAGATTACATCGACTCTACAGATGGACGCGGATCAATCGTTTACGAAGCCAGACGTTTAGGCAAATCCAGGTCAGACCTACTACTGGAGGCAGATAATGCCAAGGAAAGTCTGGATAGGCTGAAGCTCGTACCACATAACACCCCGCCTTACATTGCGAAATTCCAAATCGATGAAAGCGCGTTCGGGGATGAATTAGATGATTCAGTTTCGTACAACAATCCGAATGCTCGCCAGAATGATATAAACTCTGTGCGCAGTATCTACGTGCTTAGGCAAGGGACGATTCCACATTCCATCGAGTCTTCGAAGGCCATCTTTGTCACCAGCAACACCGGTTTCGCGAGAGCAGCTTTTGAATACGGAAGAAACTTCGAACAAACGCGGGAGGTCTCCGCTGTAATCTCTGATTTCAGCTTGGCAAATACCGCTTGGCTAAAGGCTCCTCAGGGCGCACCGTCTCTTCCGAGAAAGGAGGTTCTGGCTTATTCATACGCAGCTCTTCGCCCCAGCGAGGAGTTTCTCAGGAAGACGCTTGTCGAAGCCGAAAAGCTCGAAAGGGAAGGCAAGATCTCTGAGCGATCCCACCAGATGCTCCGAAGCAATCACATCATCCAAGAAGATCTGCTGTCTCATACTCTTGGAGAGGAAGATGCGCTCACGGAGCGGTCAATCACTGCAGTTTTAGAAAAAGCTGAGGCGGAGATAAAAAAGGAGGAGTCGGCGAAACTCCGACAAGAGAAGGCGGCTCGCACACGAGCTGAAACAGATCTGCAGGAAGAAAGAACAAAAAGAGAGGAAATATCTCGTCGAATCTATTGGGATTGCGATACGCAAGCAAAGAGGTGGTCAGATATTGGGGCCGGAACATTGGTCTTTTTCGTCTTGGCGGGTGCCGTTTGCGGATTACTCAAGCTTCCTGATAACCTGTTGGCGGGAGTGGTTATTCTTTCTGTCCCTCTGGTCTTTGCTGTTCTGACCGTTTGTAACCTCATCTGGGGAACCACAGTAAAGCAGTTGAGGGACAATGCCCAAGTGAATCTTAGGCAAAGATTTCTTAAGAGGGAGTCGCAGAGGCTGGGAATTGAATTTGAGAATCTTGCAGAATAATGAACCTCTCCTGCACTAAAACTGAGTATGAGGACAACCACGCCTGCGTGTCGTGGCGTGGTCACTCGTTCTCGGTAGGCAGTGAGTTCGACGGATTTCTGAAGGGAAGCGTTCGCTCGCGACTGGACGATGAGGAGGGTTCGGACGATTTCCGCAGCCATGTGAGAGGATTGGAACTGACTGGGATGGGGAAGACCACACTGGAGGCGGTGCTGGCAGCCGAAGCCCCCGAGGAACGGGATTGGGCCGCTGGCGAGGCTTTGGCCGAAGCATTCTTGATGGAGACCCATGGGATCGCCTTCCCCTGGAACATGGAGCGCGATAAGCGCAATCCGTTTGGATCCCTGCCGGGTGCTGATCTAGTAGGCTTCCTCTCCGAAGGCGATGGCTACCGGCTGGCGCTTGGCGAGGTCAAAACATCCTCCGAGGAAGCCTATCCGCCGCAGGTCATGTCGGGCAGGTCGGGACACATGGGTCATCAGATTGACACGCTCGGGAGTGACTTGACGACCCTATGCCAGCTTCTCAAATGGTTGCACCCGCGCACTAAAGGTGGGCAGTTTGAGGATGCGTTTGACAGGTCCTGTGTTGCATACTTCAATTCGGGCCGAAAGGCGATAGCGCTTTTTGGCGTGCTCATCCGTGACACGCAACCGAACGCTCGGGACCTCTCCGCCAGGGGATCAGCCTTGCGGAATCGGCTCGCTGCGCCGACGCAGTGCGACCTCATCGCCCTTTACCTTCCCTGGAAATCGGACCAACTAATCCCCGCGATCCGGCAAGGAGGTGACGCATGAGCCACTGGTTGCTGGATGGAATCGCGGAGCGCCGCCGCGCGGCCTTGAAGGCTGCGGACAAGGCGCAGGTTTACCGTGAGCTGCTGTCTACCGAGGCGGAGACAGACTATGATCTGATCCGGAATGTCGCCGACGCGTTGGAGCTGGCCTCGCTCGACCTCATCTTGGAACGCTTTGAAGAGGACGAGGAGAAAGAGAAGCTTTTCCGCGCCGCTGCGCGTGATGCTTTCCGCCTTTCCAAGAGTCTGCCAGCGGCGGATATCCCCCTCCAAGAAGGCATGGCGCTGCTGCGGGCCTCTTGCCTGGCAGTGCTCGGGGATCGGGGCTCTGATGCCGCTCGTTGGCTTCGCGCCTTGGAAGACTCCGGGACCTGGCCAGAACTGCCCTTTGAATCGGAAAACTGGGGCGAGCGAACCTGGGCGACCATCATCGACGTGTGGCTTCGTTTGATTCGGAAACGGGGTTGGACTGACCGTGACCTGGTGCTGCAACGCATCGCGAGTTTGCGCGAAAGCCAGAGTGAATTCGAGAAGACCTACCTGGACGGCATCCCGGCCCAATCCGCAAAAGCGACGGCCCTTGAACTTATCGGGCTCTACCATTTGGCCAAAGCGGCGGATATTCTTGCGCACTTCATCACGGATGGAGTCGTGGAAGGGAACCATCAGGTGCAGCAGCTCCTCGACACCCATTTCGACCGGGCATTGGCGGCTTGCGAACCAGCCCGCTTGATTGAGCTGGAGCCCATGACGCGTCTATTGGCGGCTGCCTCGGCGCAACTGGTCAACAATTCGATCTGGACGGTGACCCGGGCGGTGAACTCACGAGTGACTCAGTTTGTGCGGACGCTCGTATCTCGTGGACGTGGGGACAAAGCGATCTTCGATGTTCTACCGCCGCAACGCCGAACTCTCGCTGAAAAGGGACTCTTGGGCTCAAGCCGCCGTGCAGTGGTGGTCAGTTTGCCAACATCTAGCGGCAAGACGCTGATTGCGCAGTTCCGCATTTTGCAGGCACTGAATCAGTTTGATGACCCGGGCAGTGAAGGCTGGGTCGCTTACCTCGCTCCCACCCGGGCATTGGTCAATCAGGTGACGAGGCAATTGCGCAGGGACTTTAAGCCATTGGGCATCGTGGTCGAGCGGGTGAGCCCCGCACTCGAAGTTGATGGCGTGGAAATGGAATTGCTGACAGAAACAGAAACGGACTCCAAGTTTCGCGTTCTGGTGACCACTCCGGAGAAACTCGATCTCATGCTCCGGCAAGGATGGGAGAGCAAGATTGGCAGGCCGCTGACGCTGGTTATTGTCGACGAAGCCCATAATTTGGCCAGTTCGCGCCGAGGCCTGAAACTCGAACTACTCCTCGCCAACATCAACAAGGAGTGCGAATACGCGCAGTTTCTCCTGCTCACGCCTTTTGTTTCCAATGCGCGTGAAGTAGCCAGATGGCTTGGCGGACAGAATTCTGACGACATTAGCCTCGCCCTCGATTGGCAGCCCAATGACCGTACAATCGGAATCGTGCAAGCAGTTCAGGGTGACCCGCTGAATGGGCGCAGCTATGACTATTCTTTGGAGTTCGAAAGTGTCCACACGACCCGGAAGACCATTGCCCTCGATGATCGGGTTCCTTTCCCGAAGACCGAGGAAATAGCACCGACTTTTTCCAAGGCAAAGAATCAAGGCACAATAGCAGCGGTCGCGGCACAGTATCTGAAACAGCGTGGCCCCGTCATTCTCATGCACGCGAGGCCGGATTGGGTTTGGTCCTTGGCAGACCAGCTCAAGATCGTCTCGAATCGGAAAATTGCTGTTCACGCAGACATTGCTTTTGTGCAGCGATATCTGGCGCTCGAATTGGGAGAAGCATTTCCCCTCATCGAGTTATTGTCGTTTGGCATCGGAATCCATCATTCGGGATTGCCCGAGGAGGTTAGGGTTTTGGTCGAGTGGTTATTCGAGTCCTCGCACCTCGACTTTCTGGTTGCTACGACGACCATCGCTCAAGGTATCAATTTTCCCGTCAGTGGTGTAGTGATGGCATCCCACCAGTATTTCAGCGCGAGGGGCGCAGAAGACATGCCACCGGAAGACTTCTGGAATATCGCGGGTAGAGCAGGGAGAATATCTCAGGGCCAACTCGGAATAGTCGCTTTGGCCGCCGACAGTCACGAAAAGGCCAGTGCTTTGCGGACCTACATCAACATGAACACTGGAGAGCTTAATTCAGCGCTCATCCAAATGGCTATTGATGCCGCTGCCGGGTTGGACGATCTCGGCCGGATCGTTTATAGCAAACCCGAATGGTCCAGCTTCCTTCAGTATTTGGCACACACCTACCGGCAGATGGGAGAGCCTGCCACCTTCCTTCAGCAAATCGAACAGGTTCTCCGAGGCACTTTGGGGTTCGAGAAACTCCGTTTGCGCAATCGTGGCGTCGCTCAGCGACTCCTGCTCGGAATCGAGAATTATGCCCAGTTCCTTCAGGAACCAGGGCGACCGATCAAGTTGGTTGATAGTACAGGGTTTTCGGTAAATAGCATCATCACCATTCTCGCCAATAAGGGTTCCATCGATCAGCACTCCTGGAATTCGGAGACGCTCTTTACAAGTAGGGATCAAAGCCTCCGAGATATGATGGGAGTGCTGCTGAGGGTCCCGGAATTAAGAGAGAACTTAGCCGAAGCTACCGGTGGTTCGGGGCCGGATGGACAGAAGCTCGCCGACATCGTCAAGGATTGGGTCGGGGGGATGACTCTACCTGAAATCGCAGCGACATACTTTCAACGGCAGGGGGACGACGAGGTCACCGCCATGACTCGCTGTGGTCAGAACCTCTTCGGAAAACTAACTCAGACCGCCTCGTGGGGACTCGGAGCTCTTCTCTCGATCACCGCATCCGAACTTCCCGAAGAGGAGTTCAAGCGGCTGAGCAATCTGCCATCACGAGTGTTTTACGGAGTGAACTCTGATGAAGCCATCGCGATGAGGCTACTTGGCGTGCCCAGAACCGCTGCCGCGCCGCTCGCAGTCCATTGCGAAGATTCCATCGGTGAGCCGCTTCCCAAACTTCGCGAAAGGCTGGTCCGGTTGACCGAAACGGACTGGCAAAACGCAGTCGGACAAGACGGGGCCGTCTACAGAAGAGTTTGGCGAATTTTAGAGGGGGTAGATGGATAATGAGCGTTTTGAATGAAAACGTCCTTGAGCAGGCCTGTCTTGAATGGCTGCAGGAGTTGGGCTGGCAGATTGCGCATGGCCCCGACCTGTCGCCAGGAGGGAGTTTCTGCGAACGGGACGATTACCGACAGGTTGTTCTCTTGGGGAGACTCCGTTCCGCGCTAGAGCGTATAAATCCGGAGATGCCTCCAGCTGCTATCGAGGAAGCGGTCAGGAAGATCACCATTCCCAAGTCACCTGACTTGCTGATCAACAATCGGCAGTTTCACCATTACCTCACGGACGGAGTCGATGTCGAAATCGCCGCGGATTCACTTGGTGGGCGACGGCACCGTAAAGTGTGGCTGATCGACATCGAGGATCTTGAGAATAATGATTGGTTGGCGGTTAACCAGTTTACGGTGGTTGAGGAGAAGAAAAACCGGCGGGCCGACATCTTGCTCTTCCTGAATGGGATGCCCCTAGGGATTCTTGAGCTGAAGAATCCGGCGGCTGAATCGGCTGATACCAGAAGCGCTTTCAATCAGATCCAGACCTATAAACGCGATATCCCGAGCCTGTTCGCCACCAACGAAATGATCGGCATCTCCGACGGTTTTCAGGCAAAGGTAGGAATGCTCACCAGTGGCTGGGATCGCTTCATGCCTTGGCGAACGGTGGATGGTTCTGAGGTTATTCCAAAAGGTGCTCCCGAGCTTGAAGTGATGGTTCGCGGCTTGTTTCATAAAAAGCGCTTGGTCGATTTTGTTCTGAACTTCGTCGTATTCGAAGATAACGGGGCGGATATTATCAAAAAAGGGGCTGCTTATCATCAGTATTGGGCCGTGAACCGCGCTCTTGAAGCGACGCTCTCGGCGTGTGGGATTGATGCCGATCCCGGAGTGCTGGTTGGGATCAATCGCGAAGATGACGAGTCTGGCTTGGTGCTCGACGAGTCAAAGGTCGTCTATGGTAAAGGTTCGTCTCACTTTGGGCAAAAGCGTATCGGAGTAATCTGGCACACTCAGGGAAGTGGCAAGAGCCTGTCGATGGCGTTTTTCGCGGGAAAGGTTGTCAGGCATCCTGCGATGGAGAATCCGACATTGGTTGTCATCACCGATCGTAACGACCTCGACGACCAGTTGTTCGGCACCTTTGCCGGTTGTGTTCAACTACTGCGGCAGTCGCCGGTTCAGGCCGAAAGCAGAACCCATATTCGCCAGGTTCTGAAAGTGGCTTCGGGCGGTATTGTGTTCACCACGATCCAGAAGTTCATGCCGGACGAAAAGGGGGACGCCTTCCCTTTGCTTTCGAATCGACGGAACGTTGTTGTCATAGCGGATGAAGCGCATCGCAGCCAATACGATTTCATCGATGGATTTGCCCGGCACCTACACGATGCGTTGCCAAATGCGTCGTTCATCGGTTTTACCGGAACCCCGATTGAGCGGGATGACCGTAGCACGCCAGCTGTCTTTGGTGACTACATCGACAAGTACGATATTCTCCGGGCAGTCGAAGATGGTGCCACCGTTCCGATATACTACGAAAGCCGATTGGCCCGAATCGAACTCTCGGAGGATTCACGGGACTTTATTGATCCTGAGTTCAATTCGATTACCGAAGGCGAAGAGGAGTCTGGTAAGGAGAGACTCAAAACAAAGTGGGCAGCCTTGGAGGCAATGGTTGGGGCAGACGCTCGTCTGGCTCTGATTGCAAATGACTTGGTCGAGCACTTTGGTGCTCGGCTGGAGGTGCTCGCGGGAAAGGCGATGGTCGTCTGCATGAGCCGCCGGATTTGTGTCGATCTTTACGAGGCAATAAAGAAACTCCGGCCCGATTGGCACAACGAAGAAGACGCCTTAGGTGCGATGAAAATCGTGATGTCAGGCTCGGCTTCCGACGAAAGTGTCTGGCAGACGCACATCAGGACAAAGAGTGCCAGGGAGCTTCTGGCAAAGCGGTTTAAGAATCCCGATGATCCTTTGAAGATTGTCATCGTGCGGGATATGTGGCTTACCGGATTCGATTGTCCGAGCATGCACACGATGTATGTGGATAAGCCGATGAGTGGACACAATCTCATGCAGGCCATCGCCCGGGTAAACCGGGTGTTTCGCGACAAACCTGGAGGGCTTGTTGTTGATTATCTGGGCCTTGCCGAGTCGTTGAAAAGGGCGCTGGCAGACTACTCGGAGAGTGGTGGTCGGGGCAGTGCAACCATTGATCAGGAAGAAGCGGTAAACGTCTTTCTGGAGAAGTATGGAATTGTGCGATCAATCCTTCACGGGGTGAATTTGGAGGTGATCATCACCTCGAAGGGGAGCGAGCGGATCAAGCAGATTACCTTTGCATTGGAGTATTTGCTCGGGCTTGAGGATGGGAAAGAACGTTACCTGGCTGCTGTCAGCTCAATGAGCAAAGCGTTCGCTCTAGCAGTGCCGCATCCCAAAGCAATCGTTCTCCGCGATGAGGTCGGGTGTTGCCAGGAAATTCGGGCCGCACTGGTCAAAGCCAGCTCTGAAGGAGGGATGCGGGGTTCGTCGGAGATGGACGCTGCGATAAAACAACTGGTCTCAAAGGCGGTGTCGTCGACGGAAGTGGTGGATATTTTCAAAGCCGCAGGTTTGGACAAGCCGGACATATCAATACTCTCGGATGACTTTTTGGAGGAAGTGCGCCAACTGCCACAAAGGAACCTTGCTTTGGAGTTGCTTAAAAAGCTCATCAATGACGAGATCAAGACTCGGGCAGGAAAGAACATTGTTCAGTCCCGAGCTTTCTCTGAGATGCTTGAGCGGTCGATCCGAAAATACCAAAACAGAGCCATCGCTGCGGTTGAGGTGATTCAAGAACTGATCGAGTTGGCAAAACAAATCCGGGATTCGCAGAGTCGGGGAACAAAACTGAATCTTACGGATGATGAGGTGGCCTTTTATGATGCGCTCGCCGACAACGGCAGCGCAGTGAAGGTTATGGGTGACGACAAACTCAAGTTTCTCGCGCAGGAACTGGTTCTTCGAGTCCGCCAAAGCGTGAGTATTGACTGGACCCTGCGGGAGAACGCCCGAGCCCAGATTCGCGTTTTGGTGAAACGTATATTGCGCCAGTTTGGTTATCCGCCCGATATGGAAAAGAAGGCAACTGAGCTCGTATTGGAGCAGGCCGAGTATCTGTGTTTGGGTTGGTCGGAAGCCTGATTAGGTTTTCGATGAGTTGGGTCGTGCGTAGTGGCTCGTGGGTGCAGTGTGCCAGGCAAGGAGGTGGGCAGGATTTTTGGGGGTTGCCTGATCGGCGCTGAACAGTATTGAGAACAGGTTTTGAAGATGAACGGTAATGATGTGAGGATGAAGTGGTGTCACAAGGGGTTTCCTCGTATGGGGTTGGCTTTGTTGACGATCGGGCTGATTCAGGGTGAGGGGTTATGCGTGCCGGACCCTTATGCCGATGAGTTGGAGCCTTTTGTGATATCCGGGTCGCGCCTGGATGGGTTGGCTGCGCAGCAGACCCAGCGGATTTTTGGAGGGATTCAGGATCCGCTTACCTTGATTCGGGGTGAGGACTGGTTGGCTTTCGTTCCCGGTGCCTATGTCGAAGGCTCCCGTTCTTCAGTGGGAAGTGACCGGATCTACTTGAGAGGCGGAGAGCCCAACGCGGCACTTTGCCTGGTCGATGGGATCAAGGTCGACAACCCGACGGATGGGACGGGATCATCGTTCTCGATGTTGTCGATGCCCTCTTTGGGTATGGAGCGGATCGACATCGTCTATGGAGCAGGTTCTTCGGTGCATGGTTCGGGTGCACTCAGCGGCGTGATATCGATTGAGAGTTTTGGCGATCTCGATGATCCGGAATCCTGGATGTCCGGTGGTTTTGGGATGCATGGCGCATGGGAGGCTCAGTTGCGGACCATAGGAACCGGAGTCTGGGGTTCAGGTGGCATACACTATCGACAGATGGATGGTGGACGTTTCTTCGATGAGACCCGGCGCGAGAGCCGGAGGGTCAGTCTTGGCTTTGATCCGGAGGTTCCGGACGGGCATCGTCTCAGCATCCGTGGATTTTGGGCTGACTATGAGAGTCGTGCATTTCCGGACGACAGTGGAGGGCCTCTTTTCGCTGTTCTTAGGGATGCGGAAGAGCGCAGCGGAGATGAAGGGGGGATGAGTGTGCGTTATGCGTTGGACGTTTCGCAAACCGGTGGAGTGCTGCATTTCCAAAGTTCGCACTATCGGAGGACGGACGAGAGTGTGTCTCCGGGTGTGTTGCCAGGTGTGCGTGACCCGATGGGGTTGCCCAGAAGTAGCACGGACAGTGAATTGACGCGTTGGGTGGCGGGATCATGGTATGAGCAGCCGCTTCAATACGGGCTTCGTGTGCTTGCCGGGGGTGAGTGGGAACGGGAAGAGGGAATGAGTGACAGTCGGGTGGACTACGGCTTTTTCAATTCCGAAGGGCGTTTCGATCTGCGGCGCGACACAAACAGCATGTTTGCAGAGGCGAATGGAGAGTGGGATCGCTGGGCGGCTCAGTGGGGTGTGCGTTGGAATGAGGCTTCC
>Ga0209723_1004546_pt1 | contig 15278 bp, 27 predicted proteins | sample BiotimSIPDNA_2_FD_185750 | JGI IMG/M metagenome (GOLD analysis project Ga0209723, IMG submission 185750) | Anaerobic biogas reactor microbial communites from Washington, USA - Biogas_R2 time_0 SIP DNA (SPAdes) (version 2) | ecosystem: Engineered > Bioreactor > Anaerobic > Unclassified | place... | reverse complement strand
GACTGAGGGCAATTCAAGGGGCGGGGTTCCCTTCCCCCGCCCGGCCCAAAAATATATTTTAAGGAGGTTCTATCATGAGTGAATACATTTGCGAATGGTGCGGAAAAACATATGATAGCCCGGGTGGCTGCTCTCCCTTACCGGTAAAACATAAAGGGAAAAGTTATCCTCCGATCAAGTATGGCGACGAACAGATCTGGCAGGAGATCGGGGAGACTCCCAGTGGCCCCTGCCATGATTGTGGAGCTATGCCTGGCGAATATCATCATTGTGGCTGTGATGTGGAAGAATGCCCGATATGCGGCGGCCAGTTCCTATCGTGTGAGCATAGTGTTATCGACGGTGATGAGGGCGATGAGGGGGATGATTACTAAATGGTTAGTACCCGTGCCAAAGTGCCATGCTCCCATCCTGGCTGTCCGGCACTCGTGCCTGGAGGCACTGGAGGCCGATGCGACAGGCATCAGCGGTCCACCAAGGAATATAACCAGCATTATGATAAACATCAGCGGGATCAGGATACTGCAAGCTTCTACAACAGTAGAGCATGGCGCCGACTTTCTACATATAAGCTGAAGATCCAGCCCCTCTGTGAGGTTTGCCTGGCGGCTGGCCGGATCGTCGTAGCTCGTAACGTCCATCATCAGATAGAAGTTCGAGAGAATTGGAACCGGCGGTTCGATCTAACCAACTGCCAAAGCCTTTGCCATCGGTGTCATCAGAAGATACACGGAAACAGTGATAGTGAATGATAGAAGGGGTATGGGGGTCAAATCTCTATGACCTACCCCGGTACACCAGACCCGCCCTCGTGCGTTCTAGGCAGTCCCTGGGGGGCTTTTAAGCATTTGGAGGTGATATAAGTGTCTGAAATAGTGAATTTCCATAAGATGAGTGTCGGTAAAAAGGGCGGTGGTAAGCACTGGACCAAGGATGAGATCGAGCGCAGAGCCGCTGCCGCTGAGAAGGTCCAGCGCAAAGTACCGGTCAGGCTGAGAATGCCCGCCTGGTTGGATGATGACGCAGCTGCCGTCTGGAAGAAGACTCTCCGGGACATGGCGGGGCTCGAGATCCTGGATAAGGTCGACGAAGACCTCCTGGGCATCTACTGTGACGCCGTTGCCCGGCAGCGGGATGCTGCTATCCAGGGGCGCGATGACGTGGAATGGGCCAAGCAGGCTCAGAGTTATGCCCGGATCATTATCAGTTATGCTGATAAATTGGGCCTGAATCCCAACAGCCGGGCCCGTCTGGCCAAGAAGATAGCCGATGAGGTGGTGGATGTCAATGCCGACCTCTTCGACTAAGCACCCCACCCACCAGTATGCCGCCGATGTGGTGCAGGGCCTGATCCCCAGCTGCCGGAGGGAGTGGCAGGCATGCGATCGGCACCTGAAGGACCTGGAGCGCCAGGGCACCGATGATTTCCCGTATGTCTTCGATGAGAGCCGCGCTGACCGGATATTCGAGTGGTTTGAACGCTGCTGTCGGCATGTACGGGGCCCATATTCGGGCCAACTGATAGAGCTCCACCCGTTCCAGAAGTTCGACCTGGGCTCAATATTCGGGTGGGTCCACATGGATACCGGCCGGAGAAGGTTCAGTAAAGCCTTCAACATGCGGGGCCGGGGCAACGTCAAGAGCACCGAGATGAGCGCCATAGCCCTCTATGGGATGTGTGGAGATTGCACTTATCCTCCGGGGCGGCCGGATCTGAAAGAGTATGAGGACAGCCCAGAAGTCGAATGCGCTGCCGTGGACCGGGACCAGGCCAAAAGGGTATGGGGAGACGCCAAGACCATGGGGCTGAAGAGCCCCGACATCAGCAAACGACTCATATTGAGACGGACTTTCATCGAGCACCAGAACCGGGGTGGGTGGCTGCGGCCACTGTCTCGGGATACCAAAAATAAGGACTCGGGAGCGCCCTGTATGGTCATTATCGATGAATACCATGGTCATCCCACCTCCGAGATCCATGATGTTCTCTTCTCTGGATTCGGTAAGCGCAAGCAATCGTTGATGATGATCATAACCACGGCCGGGAAGGACAGCGAAAACAACCCATGTAAGAAGGAATATGACAGCCTCTGCTGCAAGATTCTGGACGGGGAGCTCATCGATGACCACTATTTTGTGATGATCCGGGAGCTCGATCCCGACGATGACCCGCACGACCAGAGCACCTGGATAAAGGCGAATCCCATCCTGCAGGCAGACAGTGAATACAGTCGGATTCTGCTCCACCAGATTCAGGATGAGTATAATAAGGCATTCGGCAGCGGTGATCCCGACAAGATAAGGGAATTTCTCAACAAGCGGATGAACCGGTGGCAGTCGGACAATGAAAACAAGTACATGGCGGGGATCATGGAGCGCTGGAAGGCCCTCGCCGTCTCCACGAGTGAGTTTCAGGACCTGGTGAATGGTGTGGATGCCTATGTCGGCCTCGATCTGTCCAAGAGTATCGACCTCACCGCGGTGGGTTATGTCTTCCCGCTGGATGACGGCCGCTTTGCGGTATGTTCTCACGGATTTATGCCGGAGAATACGGCCACCAAGCATGAGCACTCCGACCGGGTGCCCTACAAGCACTGGGCCCGCGAGGGGTGGGTCACGATCACCCCGGGCGATGTCACCAACGATTCATATATTAAGGGTCATATCCGCGAGCAGGAGTCTCGGGGCTGGAAGGCAAAAGAGATATGCTTCGACCCATACGGTGCCCGGCAGCTGACCAATGACTTGATGGAAGAGGGGTTTGAGTGCGTGGAGATCCGGCAGGGGGTGATAACATTGAGCGAGCCGACCAAGAAATTCCGGGAGTTGGTCCTGCAGGACAAGATCGTCCATGATGGCAATCCGCTGCTCACCTGGGCCTTGTCCAATGCTGTGGAAGCATCCGACAATAACGGCAATATCAAGCTCAGTAAAAAACACAAAGATGACAGCCAGCGAATCGACCCAATAGCGGCCATCATCAATGCCATGGTGAGGGCCATTCTGTCAGAACATAGCGTCAGCGTGTACGAAAAACGTGGAATGAGAAGTCTGCTCTAAAAGTCACTTTAGGGGGCTGATATATGACCAACCGAGAAAAGGTTTTATACCTGAAGCGTTATTCATCGGTAATGAAGAAAGTGGACCGCAAGTTGGCAGCCATCGACCGGCTGCGGTCGATACAGGGGAAGGTCACACGAAGTTATGAACCGAGGGTCAGCGGTGGGCCTATCCATAAAAGCCGGGACCATGACACCATCGATAAGATCATAGACCTCCAGCGCGAGTTGATCGGAGACATTGACCAGGCCATCTATCTTTATAAAGAAACCAGCCAGGTTATAAGCCAGTTGGATGACCACCGGCTGCAACTGCTGCTCGAATTACGGTATATATCCGGCAAGACCTGGAATGAAGTGGCTGTGGATCTTGAGGTATGCTCCAAAACCGTCTTCAATCTCCACAGCAAGGCTTTAAGCCAGGTGGTGGCCCCATGATGTGTATATGGCCTGAGTGTACCCGCGCAGCTGTACGGGGTGACTATTGTTTCGAGCATTATGATCTGCTGGTATTTGGCGGCGCTGTGGAAGACAAGTTGCTGGATGAAATATTAGCCAGAGCAACCGAAAAAGCCAAAGCGGAGGCGTTTCGAAGGTATCCAGATAATCCAGACTTTTGGAAATGGGATGATGCACAGGACGGGGAAACCGATCAGTAGGGCGAAGGCGAAGGAGAAGCAAGCACATGGACAAACAGCACCAGGGATAACGCTTTCCATGCCAGCAGAAAAAGCGAAGGTCAACACCAATAAAGAACTAGCCAAGGCCGCAGGGATTGAATGTAGTCTGGCGGGGCGGCAGGGGCAGAGAACAGATCTGCAACATCCGCAATTAATTGCGGATGTTAAAGGTAAATCCCGCGACATCGCCGCCAAAGCCGTAGACCTGAACCGGGAGACCTACCGCCAGGCCAAGGATAGACTTGGAACTTATGCAAAATCTTGCACAAGTTGAACCAGACAAAAGAGGTTCCCCAAAATCTTGGGGAAGCTAAAAGTCCCAACGAGCTTAGACAAAATTTTGTCACCGCAAAGGCCGTGGGGTGGCGAAGGCGACAGGGGCAAATGGCCGACATAGAACTTCCCCAAAAATTTGGCTCCCCAAATTTGGGGATAGAAAAAGGGGCTAGCGATATGTTAGCCCCTTCTTAATCGGTGCCTGGTTTATTTGAATAGCTTGCCCAGTATCCGGCCTGTGGCTTTCCCTGCGACCCTCCGGCCAATACGTTTACCCACAGTGCCTTTTTGAACGGCGCTTATATCACCTAAGAGCCTGGCCAAGCCGTACAGGATGCCCCTGGCCTGGCTGATGGAATCTTTTTTACGGGCCATGTTATCACCCCTCCTGATTATTTTCTCCCAGTAACCGGTTTAATTCCGATTCGGGTATGCGCCAAACGTCCCCGAGTTTTACAGCGTTTAGCTTGCCTTCGCGTATCCATTTATATAACGTCCGCACGTTCAATTTTAATTTTTCCGCGACTTCTTGTAACGTGTAATACTGCTCCACGGTGCATCCTCCCTTTTGTATATAGAATCATATTACCATTAAATACACTACGTTTCAATAAAGAGCATTGACACAGGGGGTTATCGGGAGTATATTTGAATAAATTACACTAAGTTACACTAAAATACACAAAAAGAAACAACCTTAATTCAAGAAGGGAGGCGCGGATCAGAGCCGGGGTGACCACTAAAAACAGGGAGGGGTTTATTGAATGAACGAATTATTGGTTGATATGCAGGGGTTTATTGACAAGAGAGTGGAAAAGGCCGTGGAAAACGATCTGACGTATAAACAAGCCCACGAGAACCATCACGCCCTTTATAAGCAGCTGGTTGCTGCCATTGGCGATAATCCCGAAGCAAAAGCAATATGGTTTGACCTTGACGGCGCGCATAATTTATCAGAGGCCGGTGCCGCCTATGCCGCATATACTCAGGGCTTCCTTGATGGTTTAAAGATGATCGCGAAAACCTTGTAAGGGGTTGGCGAGGACATCTTGAAAACACAGCGGCCAGGGCTGATAGTTGGACGCTACACCCTGACCGCCTGGTGGACAAACCCAGCGAACCGGGCAGGCCCTATGTGTGATTATACAATACCGGCTTGCCCTGCATCAAACAGACAGGGAGGGCGAAGCGGATGGAGAAACCAGACATTCGGGATCTGTTTGCAGGGATAGTGGTATTTGCAGGACTATACGCCATTATGTTAGTGGTGGCGGCTGCATGGTGGTAAGGAATGACCAGGGCCAGGCCATGATTGAACTGGCAATAACCTTGCCGCTCATGATCCTGTTATTCATGGGGGCCATTGATACTGGCTTAACCGTCCTCAATAAAACCATGATGCAACAGGCGGCCAATAGCGCGGCTATGGCGGCGGCAGACATATTGCCGGACATTACCGCAGCTGAGATCCGGGCGGTAGAATTTGCCCAGGCCAACGGAGCCGAAGAAGCGGAGATCCAGACCAGTATAACCACAGAGGCGGCCACAGTGACGATCAGCAGGGAAGGAATGATTATGGCCGGATCATTCAGGGACAAGCCCTTCACCATCACTGCAACGGCGACATATCCAGCATATTAAGAAGGAGGTATTAAAAATTATGATTAATGTTTACGATGAAATGGGAGAAACAATAATAGGCCAAGTGGAGTCTAACACCAACCTGGACCACTGGGACGGCAATAATTTTACCAGCGGCAGCACGGGCCGCCACAAGGGGATTACCCGGTTAAAAGACGGCCGGTATGTGCTGATTCACACTACCCAATGGCAGGGGGAACGCGACTACGCGGAGACCATCACTGCTGAACAAGCCTTGCAGGAGATCCTAGCAGCTGGCTGTGAAGAATTGCTGGAGCAGCCCAAGTTTGCCGCTCTGAAGGAATTGTGGGAGCAGAGCCTGATCGGCGAGATGGAGGATAATTGAATGGCTAAGCAATATTGCCCCGATTGCGGCAACGAGCTTCAAGAATGGGAGCACAAGGACATGGTTTTCCCATACCACATTTACTCAGCGTGGAAGTGTACGGGACGGTGCCGGGAAGAGATATGTGAGCGGGAGGGACTGAAGCCTGAACAGTGGCCCAGTGGGGTGGAGAAATATAAGCAGTACGTTGGTTTAAGCAGGGAATTAGATGAAGACACCAGGGGTTGGGCTGAGTATTTCGCCCAATACCCACAGTGGCGGGCTTTTGTTTTTGACCTGGACGGATTCCTGAAGCAATCTTCAGATGATACGATTAAAGAATACACTGCCAGGATGCAGGACCAGGGCGTGTCACCAGAATTTATTGATAGCGTCATGGAGTACCGGGAAAGCATAGAACAGCCCCCAATTTTGGGGAGCCAGATTTTATCCCTCAAATATGAGGGGAAAGGTGCGATTTGAAATCACGCCTCAAAACTGAGGAGCTAAAACAAACACAATAGGGGGGCTATTGATGGAGTACACACTATGGGACCGACTTATTAATGATGAACGAGCCGTTGCTCAAGCGGAGGCAGAGGCCATCATCCACGAGGCCGCCCTGCACTCCGGCCCGTATGGAGGCATGGGGCATAGTATCAGCTTTACATTGTACCAGGGCGAAACCATTGTGGCGGTGAAGTACCAGGGGCAATGGTTTGCCATACCAGAACACCAGGTGCCTTTTATCGAGTCGGAGTTGGGGAACCATTATTATGATCCGGCAGTTGATAATCAAGGACTACTGCACCCAGAACGATGGCGATTGTAAAACCTGCAGCCTGGTCAGTTATGGCCGGGATTGCATGAATAATCCGATTAATTAAGGAGGTTTTATCGATGGAGACATTAGTATCAGCGTTTAATGAGTTTGCGGGGTTGCGGTGGAATGACGCGATTGTCAATGATCCGACTGTTGAAGAGCGCGAGAGCGAGGCCAACGTCCTTTGCATGAGGCTGGCCATGCTGGTTAAGGATGATCCCCGGGCCTTTGCCCTGGTGGAAGAGATACAGGAAGCCTACGGCGCGTTGGGTGGCAGTATGGCCGATGCAGCTTATACCAGGGGCTTCCATGACGGCTTAAGGATGGACAAGGCAACCCAAAATGCTTGACGGTAACAAGGTAGCCTCCTGCCGGAAAAGGTTGGGGTGGAGCCGGCTGGACCTCGCCAGACATACGGGCCTATGTGTGGAAGCTATCGCCAAGATCGAGACCGGCCAGGCAGTTGATCCCGATCGGGAGACTGTATTAGTGCTGGCAAAGGCCCTGCTGGTAGACGTAGAAGACATAAGCGAATAAGGTAATACAACCAGGGGCCGGGGGTAATCCCCGGCCTTTTCGTGTCTGAGGCTATCAGGAGGCGCGGAGAGCGATTTTGTGTTTGTGCGAGGGTGTTTGTATGTGGGAAGAAATAAAACAGCGCACAAGGCGAAACAGGAGGTTGACTTGGTTAGTGTGGGAGTTGGTTTCGGTTTCCCCTCAAACCTGAGGATGAACAGGGCAATATTACGCTGCCCACGGGCAAAAAGTTGCCCACGAAATTGCCCACAAGAGGTACCAAAACAGGCCCAAAAAGGAACAATTGTTTGCAAAACGGAAAATCAGAAATCCCAATAGAATGGGGGTTTGCAAACTATAGCCAACTAGAAATAAGTGCCTTTTAGAATTGACGCGGAAGAAGCCACAAGTTCGAATCTTGTACGACCCACCATAGAAACAAAGTAATACCGGGGTTTTGCGGCCCCGGTATTTTTACGGGCAAGTGCTAAAATGGTCACTGCCCATGAAATTGCCCACAAGATAGAGAAAAATATAGCCAAACAGACTCCACTGGGACCGACTTATTCCTTCTTCTTGCGTTGTGGATTCACGGGTTGGCCCAGGAGATCAGGGACAATGTTTTCGAGGTCCAGGGCATGGTTGATCTTGTCGGCCACCTCGTACAGCATAGCCGCGTCTGGGTCAACGTATGCCAGGGTAGTTGACTTCCTGGCGTGGCCAGCATTGTCGGCAATCGTCCCGACATCGACACCGGATCTCAGCAGTTGGGTGATGTTGGTATGCCGAAGACCGTGGAAGGTCAAGCCGGCCGGAAGACCATGCTTTTCTTTGAACTTGGCGAACCATGAATCCACTGAATTGGGGTGCAGCGGCTTGCCATTCCACTGGGTGAACAGTAGATCATTTTCGACCATCTCACCATACACTTCTATTTGGCTCACCCATTTATCACCGCATTTCTCCCGCTGGTCGTCCCTGGCGGCGATCATTTCCTTAAACAATGGAACCAGGGCGGGCGGGAACGGAGACACCCGCACACTACCTTCGGTCTTAGGGGAACCGAATGTTATCTTCCCATCTTTTGAATGTCTTGAAGCCCGGTCAATGGTTATCGTGCAGAGATCTAAATCAAGAGTGCTGTCGCTGAGACCGAGAACCTCGCCGCGCCTGGCACCCGTGGCGGCAGCTACCAGGACGATGCACTTATATTTTAGGGGCTCGTCCTTTAATGCTCGAAGCATATCCCTGGCGGGGTCGCGGTCTATACTTAACTTCTTGCGTTTCGGTATCTTGGGAGGTTTCACTTTCGCACAAGGGCTATCTTCGAGCTCACCCATATCTGTGGCGAAACTGAACATGGAGCTCAGAACGTGGAAGATCTTCTGTATGGTTGCAGGACCAAGGCCGCCTGGCCGGTCATCTTTCCGGATGCCATCTTCAGCCAAATTGGCGAGAAAATCATAAACGTGGACCGGCTTCACCTTGTCGATTTTGAGATCTCCGAACACCGGCAGGATGCGGTCATCCAGATGTATTTTGTAATTGGCTTTCGTGTGTTCGCTTAGGCTGGGGTTGTCTCGCAGGAAGCGTTCAGATAACTGCTTGACAGACATCTTGGCAGCTGGCACAAACTTACCCTTGTCCACCTGGGTGATGAACGCGGCCAAGGCTCTTTCAGCCTGGGTGTCGTTAGCAGCTACGACTGATTTACTATTGCCGCGATACCTGAGCTCATAAGAATCCTTGCCTCTCTTCCGGTACGACCCAGCCGCCCGTTTTGACTTGTCGGGTTTGTCCTGTTCCGGTGCAGGAGTGAGTGGGGGGACCAGTTTTAATATGGGTTTAGTTGCCATTATTTACGCCTCCTCTTTCGACCAATCATCCAACCATTCAGCTATCCATTTAATATCCACGCCAACCTCTTCGGCTATGTCTTCGATGGCTGTGCCCTTTTTGTACAACTCCAAGATTTTCTCTTTCTTTCGGCTTTTTGTAACGCCGTGATGATTGGCGCATGACGGCCCATGCCACCTAGCCGTAGGTTTTTTAGCTATATATATCTTCCCGCACCAATCGCATATTCGTATCTGTGAAAAGGCGGATATTCTATCTCTCAGGTGCATTATTTTGATTGCGCTAAGAAGGGACTTAAAAACATACCTTTGCTGCCACGACCCTTGCCCGCGGTGGTTATAGTCCAGCGCCAACCCGACAGGATAAACTGAGAAGTTAAGTTTATGCCGCCACTGATATTTAGGAGCATCCGGATCAGGATGATCATTGAGTGTCTTCCCTAATTTTTCAGCATCAATCCATTCTTGCCAATATAAAAAGTCATCATAAAGACTGGAACTTAGACTGTGTACCCAATCTACTCTTTCCCCGTATTCATTCCAAAAACGCTTATAAGAACCATCTATTACCGACCAATATTCTCGAGGTATAGGATACGATGTTTTGAGGCGGGGGAAGAACAACCGCGCAAAATGATTGTATTCACAACTCCTCCCCTTAATCTCTGGGTCTGCATGTGGACCGTCTTGAATAATTGATCTTCCTCTTCCGGTCACTAGAACAGCGGAAACAAGTTTATAAGAATTATCGGGATTAAAAATCGGCTCATTGTATATTTCATGAAAACAATCAAAGAAAACTCCGAGTAGACCATACCGCCTGGCGAATCTGACAATTTCCACGCCTTCCTTATTGTCACGTTTTTTAATTTCCTGTCTAAATTCGTTATGGTCTGGCTCAGAAGCAAGACTGTCGGCCCACTGGTTGAACTGATCATTAATTTCTCTGATACTTTTTGCCATTTTTAGAAAGGCCTCGAGTATATCAAGGTAATGCTCAAACGGCTTGTAATGCTCAATGACTGCGTTTTTCACCGGTACTACATAAACGCGCCCATTCTTTTCAAGCAATTCATAATCACTTGCCCGAGCCCACTCATGGTTTAGAGAAAACAATCCGGGGTATTCTTCTTGCCATTCCATTGGTGCCCGCCCCTCTCAAAAATGTAATAGGATGTAATTGGCTGTAATAGGATGTAAGCCCTTACACTATTACGATTTTAATAATATCATTATATCATCAAGTGCGACAGTTGCAAGTTATATTGCGGAGGGGGTGAAGTATTAATGGTACGTGCTAACCAGGACATAAGAAAAGCGGCCCAAGAAAAAAGGGTATTTCTTTGGCAAGTAGCCGATAAATACCAAATCAGTGACACCAGTTTTACGAAGATGCTTAGAAAAGAGTTACCCAACGAAAAAAAGAAACAGATTATGAGCCTGATCAATGATCTGGCAAGGCAGGAGGGGCAATAATGGCCAAGACGATGCTTACCGCCCAGGAGGCAGCCGATTTTCTTAAAATCTCGTATTACACAATTCTTCAAAAATCAAAGGCCGGGCAAATACCCTCGTGCAGGATTGGGTCCCGAGTCCTATTTAGTCTAGAGACACTGACGGCCTGGGTTGAGGAAATGGAACAAGCCAGCGTGAAGCCGGCTCCGGAGGCCGGTTACGGTAGACTTCGGAAGATCTACGGATAGAGAAACAAAGAGCCCGGCTCAAAAGAGCCGGGCTATAAAGAAGGGAGATGGACGCGTGATAACTAAAGCTCATCCTAATTATAAACAAATGTTTACGTTTGAGTCAATCATACAGCACCGCGTGGACTATCTGACCGCCGGTCGCCCGGCTGACCCGCTGGTCGTGGCAACCGCCATTGATGACGCTAGCCAGGCTATGCTGCGGATCATAAGACGCCGGGGGCTGCTACCGGATCTGCTGGTGGAGTTGGGACTATGCGATCTGTGCCAGGTGAGGCGGGGGCGGGGAATATGAGCGCGGCGATCGTAAACGAAATCAAAACACGGCTGAACATCGTTGAAATAATAGATGATTATGTCCATCTTGACCGCAAAGGCAAGGATTATTGGGGCTTGTGTCCATTTCATGAAGAAAAGACGGCATCATTTACCGTAAGCCCCGACAAAGGTTTTTTTTACTGCTTTAGCTGCCAGGAGCATGGGGATGTTTTTACCTTCATCCAAAAGTACAATGGCGTTGATTTTAGGGCCGCCAAGGCGCTGCTGGCTAGTCGGGCCGGAATACCAGACAAAAGGTTATCTTCGCAAGACATGAGGAAGATCCGCGCGAATGAGCGCCGGAAGGCCCGCGAAAAAGATCTTGTGCAAATGCTCCAGGCCGCTATCGACAAAGAAATAAACCGACTAATCAATATTGAGCAGTGGACGTATTCAATCCTCAAGACAATAACCAGTGAAAGGGACTTCGACCGGCCCGCCGTTGAATGGGCGCTACATACAAAGGACCGGGTTGGTCATTACCTGGACGCTTTATATACTGTTAATGCTGCTGAGAAACTAGAAATAATTCAATGTACCAGGGGGTGGGACGGTTGGCCGAAGTATTCGAACTTGCTGAAATAGCAAAAAGGATCATTGAGGAAGAAGAAAATGCGGCTGGCCAGGCACTGAACTGGGACGGTTCACCAGAAATCCCTACCGCGCAGGATGACTTCACCGATCCCCTGGATGGTTTAGGACAGAGCGGTGGTTACTTCGATGAACATGGGACCTTTATTCCGAAATACTTGGCGGATGAACTACTCACCTCGTTCTACATAAAGACAGCTGCCAGTGACCTATGGACCTATAAGGCTGGAGTATACTTGCCAAATGGTAAGCACCTGGTGGCCGCTGAAGCCCAGCGCCGTTTACACACCTATGCACGGACCAACCGGATCAAAGAAACCTTAGATTATATTGAGCGGGCTACATATACGGAACTACCGGAACCGAACCTTGATATTATCAACGTCAAGAACGGCCGCTTGAACTGGCGGACCGGCGAGCTGCTCCCCCACTCCCCCGGTTATTTTGAGATCGTACAGCTGCCAGTGGTATATGATCCAGCCGCTAGGTGTCCGGTGTTCGACAATTACCTGGCGACAACCCTGGATAAAGACTCGCAGCAGTTGGCTCTTGAGATCCTTGGCTATTGTTTGATACCGACCACCCGCTTCGAAAAGGCTTTCATGCTCACCGGGTCCGGCCGCAACGGCAAGAGCGTATTCTTATGGATAATCGATAATCTAATAGGTTTTCAGAATGTGAGCCATATCCCGCTGCAGGACCTTGAGGAAAACAAGTTTAAGGTGGCCGGATTGCTGGGCAAGTTGGTTAACACCTTTGCTGACCTGGACAACCGGGCATTGAAGAGTACATCACTTCTAAAGATGCTCACATCCGGCGATCCTCTGGAAGCTGAGCGGAAATTCAAGGATCCTTTCTCCTTTAGGAATTACGCCAGGATGATCTTCTCCGCGAACCAGATCCCCCGGTCAAGTGATACCACCTTCGCATTCTATGAGCGGTGGATCATTTTGCCGTTCGCAAAAGTATTCGACATCAACAACCCGGCCACCGATCGGGATTTGCGCGGCAAGCTATCAACACCGCAAGAACTATCCGGCATATTCAATCGGGCGCTGACCGGGCTGAAAAATCTTGAACTGCTTAGCAGCTTCACCCAACCGGCCGCCGTCCGCGCTGCACTAGCGGAATACATGCAGTCTAACGATTCAGTTTTAGCGTTCTGCGAAGAATGTATCGAACCGGGCGGCTTCACCAGTAAGCCGGGATTGTATTCGTCATATAAATTATGGTGTGAGCAGCAAGGCCTTAAACCAGTAAGCCAAAAGAAACTGAAGCCCAGCTTATTACAGGTGTACCCAAATATCGAGGAAAGTCGGGACGGTAATCTTGGATCGAGGGGCTGGGTGGGAATTCGGCTAAATGAATATGCTCCTGTGATGGAGGAATTTTACAGATGATAGCCATGATTAGCCACGATTTAGCCATGATTATAGCCAGGATAAAACCGCGCTGGTTGGGGCTTAGCCAGGATAGCCATGATTGTTTCTATTAATTAAAAATAAAAAATTTATACCAAATATATATAGGAGTACGAATAACCCTGGCTATCCTGGCTAGACCGCGCTGGTTGGGGGTTAAAGCTGGCTATAAAGGTGGCTCAAAGGTGGCTCAAAGCTGGCTATTCAAGAAGCGCGGAAAAGACATAGACTCGGCAGATAAATTGAAATATGCACAGCGAAAATGAACTTGGCCAAGTTGGTCAAGTTGCTAAGACATGGTCAACATGGTCAAGTTTAGCCTCAAGATGACCAAAGATGACCAAGAAAGCCAAGATGACCAAGATGACCAAAAAGGCCAAGATGACCAAGTTTATAGTCAACAGTATAAGGGAGGTGAAAAGCATGATTCCAAAAGTATGGACAGATCTGGGAGCGGACACAAAGAAGATCCGTGACCAGCTGGCAGCCTTGGCGCTCAACCGGGAATATCAGAAGGTACTGGACATACAGGCAGCGGATACCCTGTTAAAGGCTATACACTACCTGGATATGTTCAGGATCAGGGCTGAAACCAGAATGGCCGCCAAGATAGATAATTCTAAAGTCAGCGACAAAGAATTTCTGGGTGTGTTCTACGGGGATTAAGAAGGAGGAACTAATGATGGATAAACAAGCGAAGGACAAGGTAATCCAACTACTGCAGGCACCGGCTGACCTCTGGGCTGAGGTCCGTGATGATTGCGGCTACCGGAAGGAAGTCAAGGTTATATGTTTGGGCTTGATGGAATCCGGCCAGGTCCGGCCAATGGTGATCAACGGCGGCGGGATCTGCCCGGCGGATGATCCCTATCTGCAATATGGGCCCAGACCCAGATATTAAACAAATGGAGGAGGAGAAGTTATGAGTTACTCAATGGAAAGTTTATCACCGAAATATAAACAGTTAATGAAACGCCAGGCAGAACTGGCTGAGGAGCGGGATAAGATCCGGGAAGCCCTGGATGAATTCTGCGCGAATAAAGAAGCCAACAAAGTGTCCGACTTAAAAAGCCAGGTCGATGCTCTGATAAGCGGCAAGGCTGAAAAGGCAAAGAAGGCAGCGACTGTATTAAAAGAGCAAGAGGCCGAGCTTATCGAAAAAGAAAAGCTATTGGCCCTGGCATTAGATCAGATTAAACAGGAGATCATCCCGGTGCGAGATGAGGCCCGCCAGCTTGCCATTAAAGCCGCCCGGAAAGATCACGCTATAGCCGCTTCTAAGTCTATGGCAGCCATGAGGCAATTAGCCGAGGTACAGTTGAAGGAACTGGAGATTACCAAAAAGCTTCAAAGTAGCATTGGCCCCAATTCTGGTTTAACTGCTTCCTGGTCCTCAAGTGTTTTATTGGGCTGCGAAGATGTTTACGGAGATCCCATGTTCAACACCGTTAAACTTCTCAGATCACACGGCTATGAGGTGTAAGCCATGTTTACTTATGAAATAATTCCGTTCAATGAGATCGACCCTGATTTTCATAAAAGCGTTTTTCTTATGTATTCAATGTGTATGTGGGACTTAAACCTCAAACCTCTGCCCACACTGCAATACATCAAGGAACTGCAAAACGCAAATCAGGGGCGCGCCGGAAAAACGTTTCAATGTAAGGAGCAGATCGGCGGCCTGTTCCATGAGGACAAAAATCTTATTCAAGTTAAAGTGGCAGCCGTTTACACTACGCAGCGTTATATGGCCCATGAGTGCAGACACGCCTGGCAATTCGCACAAGGCGGCCAAAAACTGAAAGACTCTATTCGTATTCGTAAGAATGTATCAAGTGATATAGAACGAGATGCAGAACGATATTCAGAAAGAGCTATTAAAGCTATTAGCTATTATCCGAATTATCCTGACGCGGTCAAAGAGATTCTCGCTGGTAGGAGAGACTGAGGGCAATTCAAGGGGCGGGGTTCCCTTCCCCCGCCCGGCCCAAAAATATATTTTAAGGAGGTTCTATCATGAGTGAATACATTTGCGAATGGTGCGGAAAAACATATGATAGCCCGGGTGG
>Ga0209723_1004545_pt1 | contig 15279 bp, 12 predicted proteins | sample BiotimSIPDNA_2_FD_185750 | JGI IMG/M metagenome (GOLD analysis project Ga0209723, IMG submission 185750) | Anaerobic biogas reactor microbial communites from Washington, USA - Biogas_R2 time_0 SIP DNA (SPAdes) (version 2) | ecosystem: Engineered > Bioreactor > Anaerobic > Unclassified | place... | reverse complement strand
AATTCCTTTTCAATAACATGAACATCAAACAGTCCCCCGTTAAGATATGGAATTTTACCAAGCTCAACTTCCAGTTCTTTACTATGCACCGGTGCACCCAAACCTTTATGGAACAGAGAAAGAAGGAAATCACGGTAGAAAGAATAAAATTTATTTTTACCTTTTTTAGCTTTACACTCTTTAAGCTTCTGTTGAAGATAGTCCATGTTATTATCCAGAAATCGCTGCTTCTGGATAAAATAGCAGAACATAAGACGGTTTAACATAAGTGATGCATACCATTCACGTTTTGCGTTATCGGAAATTCCTTGGATGAATTTAAGAAAAGAGGTGTGTTCTTTCTTGAATGCCTCGTAAAATTTCTTTGTTACTACCTCGTTATTCTGCTGGAAATTTTCAGTTACTCTCTTCGTAACATCAACGATTGTAATTGTCTCCTCTTCATCGAGAGTGAAAAACAGACCGCTTGTGCGTTGATATAACTGTTCGGGGTCCTTACTGGCAATAACAGTAATTTCGCTGGTTTTTATGGGAAAATTGGGCTTTCGTATCGGAGTCTGCCAGATTTGTGTTGTTTTTGAGCCATCATGATAGATTATTATATGTTCCTGAAACAGCTTTGTAACCTGTCGCTGAATTTTTTTTCTGGTTTCTTTATCAGGGATGGTGTTGTTACTGTCCGGAACACATGAAAGGATTCTAAAACCGCTCTTCTGGGCGATTCCGGTCAATAGATAGGTTTTATCATTTACTACAACAGGATGTCTGAAACGATCGTTATTCCATCCCATCTCATTGAACAGTTCCCGGAACTGGAAGTTGCGAACATATTCTGAAAAAACACTCTTGGAAATACCCATCTTGAGACCTCTGATTATATGAATTGTCTTGAACTGTGATTAACCTGATTTAACTGTTTGGTTTGAATTTTGGGTTGATTAAGCGTCTGTATTCAAGGCTTTTGGCTCCAAAATTTATTAACATCCCAATCTCCAGATTGTACGCTTCTAAATAGTTTAATGCTTGTGCAAGGTGAACGTCTTCAAGCTTTACCAAAGCTTTAATTTCGACAGAAACTATATTTTCAATCAAGAAATCGACTCGCCTTGTTCCGATTACCTTTCCCTTATAAAAAACACTCATTTCAAATTCACGTGAAGCATTGACATTCCTTATAGCGAATTCCTCTGCAAGCGCTCTTTGGTAAATGACTTCCTGAAAACCATTTCCCAATATCTTATGCACTTCCATAGCACTGCCAATTATTACTGAAGTCAAAGCCGAATATTTGTATCTTTCATCAATCATGCTTTGATCATTCTCCCACCTCTGATTATGGTGATTATGTTGTCTTAAACTATGATTAACCTGATTAATCTGATTTACCTGATTAACCTGCTAATCCCCTATCTGTTTCCTATCCTCTTAAATCAGTCCAATCAGCTTAATCAGCGGTTCAGACATTTTCCATCAGTGGTCTCAAACCCAATGAACAGATAATCTGCAACTGTTTCGCAGACTGCTCATTAACATCTTTTATGCATAGCTTATCATCATCCCTAAGTGATACTACTAGTTCAGAAAGTGCTTCATCAGAAATACCTGCTTTCAGTTGGCGGCTTAATGTATCCCTGGCATACTCTTTCAGCGGATATTTGTAGATGTCATCCACTGCCTTTTTGAGCTCTGCAGTAACCCATATTGTTCCTTCATTTTCTTTGCAGTACCGGTCAAGCCGCATGTAAACCCTGTATTTTACGCTGCTTTTTTTCCCTAAAGCCCCGCCAGCATTAAATTCTTCGGATTTTATTATTTCCACTGCTTTTTTTACAAGTGCATGATGGTTATCTAAACGGGGTTTCGGTTCTGTTTCTGGTGTACATTCCGCAGCTTTCAATATGGTAAGCGGAGATTGTGTTATCAGTCTCCCTTTTTTATCCAGCCAGGCAAGAGCATCCGTGTCTTCAGCCGTTCGCGCATACACAATAACCCCTTCATTGTCTTTCTCGTGCTTATTCACAGTTGTACCATACACCACATTTGGCATGTCCGGAATTTTTTTAGCCAGTGAAGGATCTTTGTCGAGTGCATTTTTCCATATCTGGTAAGCATAGGAAGCCAGGTCGATTTCCGCATCATCATCTTCATCAAGGATACCTGACTTTTCACTGTATAAATCACTGATATTAATCGGATCACCATCAAAAAACGTTTCATCAGAGCCGACTACTTCCGAATTCTGCCTTATTCTTGTAGTTAACCTGCTTCTTAGACGAATAATATTCTCCAGTCCATCCTCAGGAAGAAAGGAGTAACAAAGTATTTCTTCAGCCTTCTGTCCAATACGATCGACACGACCGGCACGCTGGATAAGGCGGATAATTGCCCATGGTAGATCATAGTTGAGGATGATATGGCAATCCTGCAGATTCTGTCCTTCACTGAGTACATCGGTTGTTATCAAAATCCTCAGTTCATCCTGTGTACCCACGAGTTCCGGTTTATCGTTACTTACAGGGCTGAAACGTTGTGCGAAAAGAGTCGGGTGTTCCTCATCACCTGTTACTACGGCATACTTCTGAACATTTCTCAATGAGAGCTGATGACCAAGATAATGTGCGGTATCCGCATACTGTGTAAATACGAGCACTTTATCATGCTCATGTTTAACTGTAAGAAGATCAACAAGTGCATTTAGTTTTCTATCAAGTTCGGGTTTCCATTCTTCAGCAAGCTTAAGGATTTTCAATAATATCCTGCAGTCTTCGATCAGGGCCCTGGTCAAATCACTTTTTACAAGATCAGACTTGAGCCACAAAAAATTTTTACTATAAGTGTGAGAGAAGATGTTGTACACCTCAGATGCCCTGCGCAGGAACTCATTCTCATCGACAAGAAATGATATTTTTGTAGTATTATCATCCTGATCCATGTCGTTATCTTCAAGAAAGTCATCGAGGTTCTCGACTACGTTTTTCCCGATGGGTAAATCAAGGCGGTTTTCCATGGCATGGATAAATACGAAATTACGCAATAGATGTCTTGCAATAGACAGAAGAAATGCATATCCGCTGCTTTCAAGCCTTTTGAAAAGATTGGTTCTGCAGAAGCCCATCAGTCTTTTTCCGGCCCTTGAAAGGTTACTGATCATCACCTCTTCATCTTTTGTCAGTTTTCTCGCCGGTTTATCAATGATATAATTGCCCAACCCGTAGCGGGGAAGTTCCAGATCATTGATTAAATTAACTACCTTATCCGAATAAAGACGGGCATACTGATCTTTACGATCATTGGGATTGAAATGATATTCCACCTTTTTGGGTATACGATCTGGAAAGTAAGATCGTGTTCCATTGGAAAAAGTCAGATATTTTCTTCCGGGCCCGTTTTTAGGCTCTGCATAGTTGTTTTTTATGAAAGATCTTGTTCTCCTGACAAGAAATAAACGCATCAGCTCCCGCCAGTCATCGGCAAAATCGCTTCGTTCAAAAGCCTTGATACTGCGAATAAATGTTTCAGTATGTTTTGCCTCAAACATGATCTGCCCGCCGATACTTTGGACATACCGTTCGGGCATCAGACCAAGATCTGCATCATCAGCTAAAAATAACCGCAGTTGATTTGACAGGTCTTTGTATGATTTATTATATGGTGTTGCAGAAAGAAGAATAACACGGCTCTCATTCTCTTCAAGATACTCCTTTATCGCCCTGTAGCGGCTCCCCGAATCATTCCGTAAATTATGGCTTTCATCGATAATCACTACTCTGTAACGCCGCATATTCGGAAGATCCTTCTGAACCTTGCTTTGAGAAATTATTTTTGCATGCAATTTGTATTTATAAACATAACATTCCCACATCTCTACAAGGTTTTTAGGGCAGATAATCAATGTTTCAGTAAAGAAATCCTCCTCCAGTACTTTTGCCAGTGCAGTTGCAACCATGGTTTTACCCAAACCAACTACATCACCGATAAGCACTCCATTGGGCCGGTTTTTATACCTGTTAAGATGATGTGCTGCAACAAGTACGGCTTTTTTCTGAAATTCCAGCAGTTCGTTCTCGAATACTTTTGGAATTTTAAACTCACTTATGCCTGCACGAGCTTCACGTGAAAGATGATAGGCTATTTTCAGGTAGATATGATAAGGCGAAGTAAGGCGATCTGCGGCCCAACTCTCATCTATTACCTCGATAAGTTCCTTTGTTATATCGATACTCCACCTGTCGGTCCACCTATCGTAAAACCACTTTGATAGCTTATAAGCAGCATCCTGTTCGAGCACATCGACATTTAATTCACCCTGCTTTAAAAGTCCAGACATCGTAAGATTGCTGCTGCCAAGAAATCCGATAATTGGAACACGGGAATCCTCGCTATATGCCAGATAAAGTTTTGCATGCAGGGGATGACTCAAATGCAGTCTTACAACAACTTTTTTATCTTTAAGTTGCCTGCTCAAGATGCGCAGATATTTTTCTGCAGTGTCATCAGGCGTGCCAACAGTAAGCTGCTCCCTGAACTCCATGGCCAGCCGTTTCTTAAGCCGTAAAGCCTCAGCTTGATCGAGTAAATAAGAATCATCCCGGTTGTACGCTTCCTGTAACAGATCGAAAGGAAGTCGCTGCATTCCCACTAGAAGACGACAATAACGGTATACTTTTTCTTCGCCTTCCTGGACATAGTTTCCGGTAAGAGATTCGATTCTATCAGCAATCTCTCCCCATCCCCTGAGATTAAAATATCCCACACAGAAATCTGCGCGACTCGATAGTTTTAAGGTTTCATTGAGGCCTTTAGTGAGGTGATTTTCTATGTTATCGTAAATTTTGGGCATTATGCACTATGTTCCTGACAACTGTAGACTGAATATTATCTGTATCCTAAAATATTAACTCTCGTATCTTAACTGCAATGGTTGTTTTATGGTCTATTGACGTTTTTTGCTTTTTCAACACCCAACCCAAGCCATCAAACAGGGCAAGGGTATCTCGGAAGCAACCGAGTAAACGTCCACGACCATAAGCCGTGGCTTTGGTTCCCCCCAAATGTGTTTTGCGTGATATAAGTGCTTGAATTTGTTGTTTTTTTGTGCTTTTTTAAGTCATTTCGCACAGTATTGCTCATTTCCGATGAAGCTATCAGAAAGGAACATGCAGTGTAGGTTAGTTGTCAATAAAATGGCTGGTTTTGTGCTTCAAAAAGTGCCCATTAGTGGAGGGATTTAATGTGCCCGCTAACATGTGGATAGTATGGAGATGGTAATAATGATGATGGTTAAGCAGTAAATCCAGTTATCAATTAAAGGACCGGTATCGATTCGATATAACTTGTAGTATATGAACAAATACAACCCGAGATTACTGGGTAATACCTTTAGAGGATTACAGAGTAAGTAATTAATAATGGTTAAGCTTTTAAGGGTGAAGAATGCACTGAGAAACAAGGAAACAGAATGAATTTTAAAGCGATTATTTTAAAAAATACTTGTGGGATTTTATGTTTTCAGAAAAAGGCTGTGAATCTGACTTGGATTGCGTAAAAATAATTAAACTGGAACTTCTATACCGATCTTGTTCGCAATTTCAGTATAAAGGTTAACATCTTCTTTAGGTGTAGATATACTCAAAATAAGAGAATATCTGGCTTCACTATTCCATCTTTTGTGTAAAGTATGTTCCCGCCACCAACCTATTACCGGATAGACACCTACATGCTTACGTGATGCCAAATCTATCGCTGACCCATACCATATATCTGAATGAATTGACCCTCTATGACGCAAATGATCTCCCAAAAGCCATTCTTTGGAATCGCTGCTTGTTTCAATCATATTTTCTTCTTCTTCACGTACACGTCTGTTTATGCGTGAACGAAACTGATCACGTGTTTCGAATGGCATTTGTATGTCAAAACGCAATCCATGTGATTGGTAATTATGTCGCCTTTTCCATCCCCTTTCACCAGGGTTAGGTTCAATAAAGTAGGAGAGTGTTACACGTAATGTTACCGGTGTTTCTCCAAGATCTCTAAGAATATCTTCAGGCCATGGTATTTCATGTAAATTCATCTCCTTCATCTTTTTGTAATCTGCATATGGATATAACGAACTTTGAATAATCAGATTAAGTCTATTTTCTGCACAATATATAGCCTTATTTAAATCAGGAACACCAAAACCACAGTATCTAATCAGATTTTTAACATCAGCTTTTTTATTCTTGTGAGATAACCGTATATTAAATTTTTTTAACATCACAGGAGTCCATTCTGCAGAATGAACTATAAGAGCACGGATGGTTTCCGTCCAGAATTCGGGATAATTTTTCTGAATAATAGCAGCCATTCTGGCAACTTGAGCTGTTGCAGCACTGGTATCACCTGTGATAGTGAAATAATTATCTGTAAATTTATCGTTTGTTGTCAGAATTCTTATCTCATCGGGATCTCCACCAATTGGTGAATTATTTGCATCTTTTGCCCAGTTGCCTCCTTCAAATACAACATCGGGTTTTAATGGCCATTGTGCATCCCACTTAATAGAAGTTGTACTAGCTGGATTAATATCACCTGCTGGTGCAATTGGGACCAACCCTGGATGGTTATTTGTATCTATGGTTACTTTTTGTGTGTATGCTCCAACGCAGAGTGCATTCCAGGATTGTCCCGGATCATGTATGCCTTCTATAATATTTCGATCAGGATAATAGATCCTGTTTTGAGTTTCAATATTACCAGAAGATACAATTAAAAGCCTTTTTGTTCCACTCTCTTCTTCAGCTCCAGAGGTGATTTTATCTATTGCAGAAGACCATGAAGAAGGTTTCCCACGATCACGAAAATCTTTGGCAGTAATTGTAAGTGAGATAACCCTTTTCCTTTCCGGAGCATTAATTTCTGCTAAAGAAATTACTTGTGATGTAACTGATCCATATAGTTCTGGCTGATGTTCATTACCATTTTGTCGGATAATCTTACCGGATTCGAGAATATGCTCTATAGAAACATTTTCATTTGAGACAAGCAAATCCATTAAATCACTATACAGTGCAAGCCCTGCCATTCCGGTTCCATGACCACACTCATCCGTTTTCAGCCAGTCAATGTTATAAGCATGTAAATCATTTGATGAAAGGAATGGTTTAATTAATGGATGCTCATTGTTGACTCCTGTATCAAGGAGAAGTATGGCTACTTCATCACTAATGGTTTTTGGGAGTCTTCTTAGCAGATCGTCAATCCATTCCTGCTGAAATTTCCGTTTCATATCGAGGAAGTAAGTAGGTGTTTCTTTTGCTTTTCGCAATTCTGCAATACAGTTTAATAAATCGATAGATTCAGCAATTTGATCACGAGTCCCAAACACAAGCAACACCGTTCTATCCGGGAATGCAAGTTCGTTCCTGTCAACCCGCAATCCAATTTTTTCAGCATTGCTCCTAAAAAATTTAACTATATCCTCTCGATTTTTTCCTGATCTGAGCCATACTTCCCACCATACAGGATTATTATCAGCAGGTAACAAGTTTATATCATCTGTCCAAAGGGCATCAACAGTAGCTTTCTTTATATCTGCTATATTTGCAAAAAGTTTTTCATTCTTAGCCTCTTTCAGGTATTTATCTAATTTTTTAAGAAATATATCGATTTTTCCTTCTGGTACAAAAACAGCAGCGTATGTATCAGTTTGAATGGTTTTTACACTAAGCAGTTCGATGCCGGAAGGTCTGAGATCGAGGCTTTCATGTTTTAGCTGGTAATCAGGTTCGCTTTTAAAAACAATGGTAATACCTTCAAGTCCGGAAATCCCAACAGCTTCTCTCTTTTTGTCAAGTAAAGTCTGCTCATCTTTGAGTGCCTGAAACTTTTGATAAAGATAGTAATAATGTTCCTGCTTGTTACGTGAGACTTCTTTAAATTTTGGTTCACGACCCGGTGCGCTTTTATACTCTTCCGTTGTAGTGAATTTGGAAGGAAGTTGAAGATTGCGGTATTTGAATCTCTCAGGTACCGGCATAAGGAAACTCACTTCATATTATTTGTTATAATTATTCAATATTTTGGAATGATATCGGATTCTTTCCTGAAGCATCTGATTAATTATCTGTTCTGTTACACATTTTTTTCTTGCAATAATCATCTCTTTTATTGAATCTTCGCAGGCTCGTGTTATTTCTGCGAAACTAAGATCTTTGGCGTTTTTTGCTAAAGCCGAATAATCGATATTTTCTGCCACAAAACCAGCCAATTTATTCTTTAGTAGTTCAGAAATTTGCAAATTATCTGGAAGCGAGTACTCAATCACATCATCAAATCTTCGAAACAGTGCATAATCTAACATTTTTGGGTGATTTGTTGCAGCCAGAATCATGCTGTTTGAGCAATCGTGATCAATGAATTGAAGAAAGCTATTTAGTACCCGCCTTATCTCACCTACATCATTATTCAGAGCTCTCATTGCACCGATAGAATCGAATTCATCAAAGAGGTAAACACCCCGATGTTTTTGAAGAGAGTCGAAAACCATTCTTAGTTTAGCTGAGGTTTCTCCCATATATTTAGTAATAATTGACTCGAGTCGGATTATAAAAAGAGGTAAATGAAGTTCTCCTGCCAAAGCAAAAGCGGTCATGGTTTTGCCTGTACCTGGAGGCCCAATAAGTAAAAATTTCCTCCGAGGTTGCAGCCCATATGCAGTAATCTCCTCAATATGTCGCTGCTCCTGTATTATCCTGTCTAACCGTGATGCTATCTCTTTTGAAAGAATCATCTCTGAAAGACGGGTATTTGGATAGGAAGCAGATAAAAGCCGTGCAAGCTCACCCTGTGGCTGAACGAGCGGAACAGTATTGCCAGATTCGGCAGAGTCCCTTTTTTTTCTGGCAATATCAATTAATCGCCGAAGCTCCTCTGCAATCTTCCCATGTCCAAGTTTTGCTTCATGAGCAGCAATCTGCAAACCATAAGTGATAAAGCGTTCATCATCTTTGGAGATGTAGCTTTCGAAGAGTGCCTTTATTTGAGCGATCGTAGCCATATAATTATTATAAGATTTTTATAAATGTTTTAAAGTACCGTCTTATAAAATAGTTCGTGTTATTTTATTTCAAATTAATAGTTTTTAATTATTTAAACACGTATTGTATTAGAAAAGCTGTCGGCGGGCACTTTAAAACAGGCCACATATGGGCACTTCAAAACCAGCCACTTTATGAAAATAATCTGGGTTTACTCCTCCTTTCTTGATTTATTATTTAAACGGTAACTTTTTCCTTTAATTGTAAACACCTCCGCGTTTTCAAGGAACCGGTCCAGAATGGCCGCCGTAGCAGCAGTGGGATTTATGGGGTCGGACCAGAGTTATCTACATAACAAATAAAGGGTTAAGTGGTATTAATAATTTTTTTAATCGTTTAATTAGAATGGCTGTAAATCCAATTGCTTCTCCCCTTTGACGCTACGGATTGCAGGCATTACCATTTATACGAAGATGCTTCTGATTGCGGGATGAATTCCAGACACTCCCAATGTGTTATTATTTCCCATTTAATCTTTTACGAAGTGAAGTAATCTTTTCCTCAGACAGGCCGGTATAGTGAGCGATCTTTTCGATAGATTCACCATCTTTTAGCATATTGAGAGCGACTTGTTCGATTCCCTTTTCTTCACCCTGTTTTAGCCAATGCTCTGCACCCCGTTTAAACCCTTGCTCATCGCCTTGTTTAAAACCTTTCTCAAATCCTTCTTTCAAACCTTGCCCGTTATCACTCAAAATGACCGATAATTCATCTTTCTCCTGTCCTTCGAGTGTGATACGCTTTCTAACTTCAGCAGCAACTTTTAAACTTTTAAAAGCAGCGAGCCGGAACCACAGGTGGGATCATAAGCAGTTGTGGAAGCAACTGCATTTTTCGGTGATATTCCGATCACCTTTGTAATTACACGACTTACTTCAGCAGGAGTGTAAAACTGTCCCTTGCTCTTACCGCTTTCAGAAGCAAAATGTCGCATCAGATACTCATAAACATCACCAAGAAGGTCATCGTTCACAGCGCGATTTTTAGAAAAATCAAGCTCCGGTTTCTGAAAGATACTGATAAGGTTGCTCAAGCGATCGACCATCGCCTGACCTTCACCAAGCTTATTGGGATCGTTGAAATCGGGAAAATCGGATCGTGCCAGTTTGGGGTTTGCATCGATAAGCGGTTGAATTACCTGCGTATTGATCTTATCCCCTATATCGCTTTTTCCTTTCAGTGCGTCCATATCTTTAAAACTGGCACCTTTGGGGATAGTAACCGGTGGTGCGAAATCATCACTATCGCCATATTTGTCAGAGATATATTTGATAAACAGCATGAAAAGCACATAATCTTTATACTGACTGGCATCCATGCCGACGCGCAGTTCATCGCAGGAAGCCCAAAGCGATGAATAGAGATCCGATTTTTTGATAGCCATTGCGAAAAATCCTGTTATTTGAAATTAATCGGCGATACCTGCATACTATTTAAGAGCTTAAATATCAGAAGCAGCTATCTCACCACTGAAGAGCAGATATTGCGATACTGAAGTTTTTGACCATGGTTTTGTGAGAAAGTTTTTAAGGTTTAATGAAGTTTGTGATATTGGATAAATGCATTTTGCAATGAGTAGAAACCAAAGGTTTGAGCAGATGAAAGTTTCTTTTTAAACCATATGGACAGATTAATTGGGTAATTTTTTCAGAAAACAGCTTTGGCAAATCGGTTGCAGTGTAAATATAACTTTACACTTTTTCGTAATATGGTTATATTAAAGGCTAAAATGTAATTATTTTTTACCTTTCAAGGGTAAAATGTGCTTAGGGGGAGGAGGGGCACAATGGGATTTAACGGCTCTTTAATTAAAACAAGGGCTAAAGAGACTGGATACACCTTAATTCAGTTATCTGAGGAGTTAGGTGTTTCCCGCCAGGCTGTTAATGAATGGATATCGGGTGTGACTCCTCGGGGAAGCCATCTAATGAAGCTTTGTGCTGTTCTTAATTTGAAACCGGAGAAATTCTTCACCGAACCTGTCCAAAGCTTGATATCTGTACCTCTTCATCGAACGATTGGTAATAAAAAAGTAACAAATACCATGCGTGATGCTTCACTTGAGATGGCTAAAGAATACCTGAATCTTTTCAGACAAACTCCGGTAGCTGATCTCGTTCAGGTTATCAGAATAGAGAATCGTTCTGAGGAGAATGCCAAAATTATTGCAGATAAATTGCGATCCCTTTCAAAGGTTGCAGATGGCAAGCCGACGGATTACAAAAACGCATTTCATCTTTTGTCGGAACTTGGCATTTACACAATTTTCAGAGAATTTCCGGATAATCTCATCAAGAATACCTATGCTTTTTACTCAAAGATAGCAGATCACAGAGTCGTATTCGTGAATATTGATACTTCAATTATAGATCTGATCTTTTATCTGCTTCATGAAACAGTTCATGCTGTAAGAGATGAGGTCCCTGACCAGATTAGCTTACAGGATGAGGAAAATTTTTGTGACATGGTGACAAACCACATCCAGTTTCCGGATAAATATGTTGAAGATGTTTCATTGATGATAAAAGGATTACCTGTAAATTTTATTGTAAATAAGCTTAAAGATATATGCTTAATGAATCATCACTCTCTGTATGGGATACATAAGCAACTGGATGAAAGAGGGTTGTTACCTGAGTGTGCGAAGAAAATAAACTTTGGAGCAGATGTTAATCTCAGAAAACAGTTCCCGACTTTGAGGAAAGTACTTTTTGGATCTGGCAATGTTCAGGATTTTTTGGAAAATATGTATGCACTGTCCCCTGAGTTTATGAAAGTTATCGAGAAGCATATTCCTGACTGTTCAGTTCGAAAGCTTGGCGAGTGGTTAGGCCTGGATACCTCAATGGATGCACAGGCAGTTATGGAAGAAATGCTTCGGAGAAAAGCAAAACGATAGGTGGTTAGAAATCGGATGTTTATTCTTTGTGACACCTCTTCCATACTTTTGCTTTTGAGAATTGCGCCTGATATGTTCAGAGATGAACGTTTTCAGTGTAAAACTATTCTTGATGTACATGATGAGATTTTTCGGACATCCAAATTCAAAACAAAATACCCATGGATAAAGGAATTAAGGGCAAGAATAAAACCTATAGTTCTTAATGAAAAACAAAAGGTTAAAGAAAAAGAATATTTTGATGCGATTAAAACAATTATTGACATGGGTACTATCAATTCAAAGACCAACCATTTATTTGATTTAAGTTATACAGATATGCGGGTTCTTTCTCATGCCTTAACACTTGAATATAAAATCACATCATGTGATAGAAATCTGGTTCAGTTTGCCTGTCAGGAATTTGAAGAGGATTTTACAGGGAATGTTTTTCCGCTGGAAATCATAAATTATTGGTTGGAATCTGGTGTGATTCAATGGAATGAAGAAAAGCAGTTGATAATTCGGGAGTGGATTGAAAACGAGCCAGTGCAACCTGAAGAGGCAAAGAGAACGTTTAAAAAGATTACTGGGTTTGATTTTGGTGATTAGGGGTAAAAGAATCTTTATCTCTATTTGATTGTTGCGATATAATTTTTATAAATGCAAACGAAAAAATGTTGGATATGCGATTTACCAAAAAATAAAATAGTTGATTATAAGATGGTGATTATTGTTTGTGATTAAGCACAGAGGCTCATTTCTTATGAATAATATGGAAGATGTATTGCAGCACATTTTCAATAATCCTAAAGAATTAACATTAGAAGATATTTTTAGTGTAATACCACCTGGCACATTAATTCCAGCGCTTAAAAGGAAAAATCTACACTACATATTAAATGAAAGAATATGCATTTGGGGTCGGACCAGACTTATTTCTTTCATAAATAATGGATTAGGTGGTATTAATGGTAAATTTTTAATCGCATAAATAGATAAATATCGTAAGAGAATTTAGAATATAGAAGTAATGGAAAAGAAATGAAGATTTATGACTCGAAAAGTCGCTGGTCTGAAATCTTTCTCATTTCGAACAATATCAGCTTCTATCCATTCATACTTTCTGTATTGCTTGTCGTAATCCATTTTTCTGAAAGGGATAGGATATAATCGAATCCAACTGCCATCCTGTCGTACTCCAGCAGTACAAACCAGTTCATCATACTTTTTAGAAAGCGAAGGATAGGTTTTTACTGCAATGAGTATTTTTTCTGCTGCCATTTTTACAAATGAATTAAAGGTAAGTTTAATTTGCTTAATGCGACTAATGTTGCTGCCAAATGAGAACGATGGCACATCTGCGGGTCCTTTTCAAAACACATCAGTGCGACACGCTTTTCAATAGATAAGTACTGAAGTATCTGGTTCTGTTCTGCCGTTGTGTTTAATAAAACGCCGGCACGGTATTCTTCAAACAGCTTCCGGTAATCCTCTTTTGTAGCCAAATCTTTCCGTTCTGCAGATTCTATTCCCAATGAAGGTATATGAAAGTATCTGATGCCAACATTATGACAGGCATTGGATAGTGTACCTTTGGCAAACCCATATTTCATGCTCATTGCATTCTTTCTTACATCACAAAGAAAACGGATATTGTTGCGAATAAGGGTATTCAGAAACTGTTCCAGAGATTTTCCTTCGTAACCAATGGTAAAAAGAGTCGTGCTATTATCATCGATAATTGTTTTCTTTACTTTCTGCATCTGTTCATCATTAAGCAATTTAATGGCAATACTGCTGTTAATTGCATAATATGGCAGTAATAAGTAGGTTTGAAAAATCAACTCTTCGGTAGAAAGCTTTGCATATTTATCGCATATAAGCTCAAGATTAACCAAGTCTGTTGAATCAAGTTGTTTTGATTCAGGAGTCTCTTTTAATATTATCCAGGAAGTTTCGGTTTCTTCTATTAACCCTTTTCTCTTCATAGCAACCAGATCCGCATTTGCTCCAAATGAGAAACAACCGAATTTATACGGGACAAAATCATAGGCAGGATTCTGCTGTTTAGAACAGAAAAGTAACAATAATTTCTGGAGCTTCAGTTTTTCAATCTTCCCTCCACACTGGGACAGCAGAGCAAGTAATACTTTTCTTCTATAATACATACTAGTTCTTTCTTTAAACCGAGTAGTACAAAATACGAATTGGGGGAGCAAAAGAGTTACCAGCTTTATAGTTCCTTAATCGATTATGATATTAAAGAGCTTTATAATCAATGAAATAGTGTTTTTGGCGAAACATAGGGTCGGACCAAGCTTATCCCCTTCTTAAATAAAGGATTAGGTGGTATCAACGGTTAATTTTAAATCGCTTAATTTAATTAAAACATACCGGTAAACCCCATTGCTCTCCCTTAACCACTTAATCCATGTTCAGCGCATAAAGATCCGAGAAATCTGGAAGCAGCATACACTTTTGAGTCCTTCGCTTAAAATTTATCCTGTGGTCAATCATCTACCTTTTACATCCTACAAAACTGCATAATTAATCCTTCGAGAATAAGCTACAATCCTTCGCGAGGACGCTACGGATTGCGGGCATTCCCTTGTTCGAGGACGCTACGGATTGCGGGCATTCCCTTGTTCGAGGACGCTACGGATTGCGGGCATTCCCTTGTTCGAGGACGCTACGGATTGTTGGCATTCCCTTGTTCGAGGACGCTACGGATTGTTGGCACTTCCATTTTGTTCGAAGATGCTACAGATTGTTGGCACTTCCATTTTGTTCGAAGACGGGACGGATTGCAGGCATTCCCAGTTCGTTTATTGTTTCTCATTTAATCGTTTTCGAAGAGAAGCAATCTTTTCTTCAGACAGGCCGGTATAAAGAGCAACCTTCTCTGTTGATTCACCTTTTTTCAGCATATTTAAAGCTACAAGTTCGATTCCCTGTTTTATTCCTTTTTCAGTACCCTGTTTGAACCCATGTTCATCACCTTGTTTAAAGCCTTTTTCAAATCCCTCTTTCAAACCTTCCTGTTTGAAATATTCCTTAATTGAAGACATCTTCTTTTCTCCGGTAATTATTGATGTTCTTATCTTTTCAAGCACCTTACCTTTTAGATCACCTGGAGCTGTAGAATCGATATAAAGTGCCAATTCTTCTACATATTCTCCTATATCCTTCTCATCTGCCATCTCTTTTAAAATTACGATAATCTGGTCTATTTTCTTTATTATTGATCTGGTTCTGATATATTTAAGTCCTGATCCTTCGCAAATATGTTACGAATTAATTATTATTTTCCGTAAATAT
>Ga0209723_1004537_pt1 | contig 15307 bp, 16 predicted proteins | sample BiotimSIPDNA_2_FD_185750 | JGI IMG/M metagenome (GOLD analysis project Ga0209723, IMG submission 185750) | Anaerobic biogas reactor microbial communites from Washington, USA - Biogas_R2 time_0 SIP DNA (SPAdes) (version 2) | ecosystem: Engineered > Bioreactor > Anaerobic > Unclassified | place... | reverse complement strand
ACTACCAGAGAACAGGGGCCAAAACCAGTCGCAGCTATCCACGAAAGAAGAAACGCGAACACATCGGGGCCCCACAAATCACCAATGCAACCAAACAACAAATCGCGACGGCTACAAAACTTAAGAGTCAACGTCATGAATTTCGGTTAACGGCGTAGAGTGTCACTCTTGATCGGGAACGGACGCCTGCCTAGCATCGTTCGCCTATTTGAGCCGGTAACAGAACTGCGGCTGGCGGACATTGTTGGCCGTGGGAGGCCGCCGCGTTCTGTGGAGTCGGCGAGGAGCAGACGTTATGTTCCAGAAGCCGAAAGTTCCCGACCGCATGATTCTTCAGAAAGTGACGACGTCGCTGCCACGTCACGGCATTCGCCCTCCCTGCAACATTCGGGTCTCGGTCCACAACGGGACCGTGACCCTGTCGGGCAGTCTCGAATTCGATTTGCAGCGGAAGGCGGCCGTTCACGCGGCCACCGGGGTCAACGGGGTTCAACGGGTCGTCGACCAGATGACCGTGCTGCGCAGCACGATCGGCGGCTGGCATGCCGCGGCGAAGCCGAAGTACGTTCCTCGCGTGCCGGTGCCGCATCCTGAGCCGCCGCAGGAACCGGCGGGCAATACGCCGCCCGAGTCGGCGCAGGCCGGGTCCACAGCGTCTGCATCGCCGCCGCCCCAGCCGCCACCTTCCGTTTCGATCCAGCAGAACTCTCGGCAATAGTCGGCCACCCATCTGCGAAGGCGGGAATCCGGATACTCGGCAAACGCTGCTGGATTACCGCCTTCGCGGGAATCACGGCTGAAGGAACCTGCGAATGCCTCCAGGCGTCACGCAACGCTTCTTAGGATCTTTCCATTAGTGCAATCGTAGCCCGACAGGAAGGGCTTCGCCGAAGACTTCGGCCTGTTCCTCGTCGTCGAGTTGACCGCCGCGGCGGACGAGATCGGCGTAATGGGCGGGCGCGTCGCGGCGCTCGAGGCGTGTGATTGTCTTGTCGCGAAGGGCCGCGTCGATATCGCGGTAGCGATCGTCGGTGAACCGTGCCAATTGCATCATGGCAAAGTCGGTCATGGGGTCGTCGGGCTCGATTTCCATCAGTTCCTTGAGCCAGCGGACGGCAGCATCGCCGGGGACCACCGTGTTGAGCGGGCCGTAGAGCGGCACCCGCGCACCGACTCTACCGAGAGCCCAGAGTGCCGGGCTGAGCACGGTTTCGAGCTTGCGGCGCGGAATGAGGTCGATCAACATCGCTCCCAGTTCCACCTTGACGGGGCAGGGGAGGAGTTCCAGCGAGCCGAGCAGTCGCCAGATTTCGGCCGCTTCGTGCGAACCGGCGTTGAGTTCGCTGCCCCGTCCCTTGCCCGCGGTGAGCTGCCGGTGCATGGCGCGAATGGAGCCGAGGACCGGGTCGACGAGGGCCTGCTGCTGCCCGGCGGCCAGTCCGGCGCCGATTCGCCGCCAGAGGATCCACCACTCGGCCCGGCACATGGGGGTGGCGTGGATCAGATTGCCCTGGAGGATCCGCCAGGTTTCCGCCACACGCCAGTCGTCGAGGGCCATGCCGTAGCCGGGACGAAGGGCGAACCCCAGCAGGTTGAGCCAGCGGGCTTCGTGCTCCTGGCTGCGCCGCCGGCCGCGTTCCAGTTCCAGGAGCGTCTCCCAGATTCGCCGCAGCAGGGAAGGGGGCCAGAGTTGCCGGTTCAGTTCGACGATGCCGGTGAGACGCTTCATCAAACCGGCCGGCTTTTCCTTTCCCTGGGCGGAGAAAGTCTGTTCGAGCACCCGCTCGACGTCGTTCCAGACGCTCTCTTCGACGAATCCCTGCTGCTCGGCCGCACCGTCATGGGCAGTGACATCGGTTTGGGTCGCGGAGCGGACGTCGAACTGGAGCCGCCACTTTCCCGAACCTTCCACCTGGGCACACCAGAGGTCGAGGGTGCCGATCTCGGTCAGCCTGGCGTGCAGAGTCACAGAGGTCGCCTCGTCGCCGGTTCTCTTTCGGGTCTGAAGCACGGTGCGGATCGGCGGTAGCGGCGTCATCTGCTCGCGATCGACGTCGACGACGTCGCCGGCGCCGTCGGTCAGACGCGTGCTCGACAGATACAAGGGAAACTCGACCGGCTGCGAAACCACCAGATCGAAGGGTCGCTCGGTCACGTCGATCTGCTGCCCCGGCTCGGTTCCGCCGGGGACGAGGCAGACGGCCTTGGGGATATCGCCCTCGACGCCGATGAAGTAGCTGCGAGCCAGTCCGGCGGAGATGCGCTCGCCTCGCCCCCTCCGAACCATGCCGTAGTAGGCAGCCCCGCGGGAGACGGCCAGGTCGAGCCGCTCGTTGGCGAGCAAGACGGGCGTCCAATCCTGCTGCCCTTTGCCGTTGCGAAACCACTGGCAGAGCGTTTCCAGCAAGCGTTGTCGGAGCAATTCCGATTCGAACACGCCGCCGTTGAAGAGGACGATATCGGGACGGGCCGGATCTTGGCCTTCCTCGAGTTCGACGCCGTCGAGGGCCACGTGGCGATGGGCGGTGAGGAAGGCCGCCAGGTAGCGGGTGACGGCCGCATCGGGCGCGTAGGGGAGACCGAATTCCTGGAAGCCCGATCGATGCTGGACGGGGCGTTCGTCCAGCCTGGCTTTCGGAAAGAAGCCCTCGACGAGCAGGTCGAGGGCTTCCTGGCGAGTGACCTGGATCTGGCGAGCGCCGCCGATGAGCCGCGAGCCGCCGCCGGGCAGGCTGACGGTGACGGTCTCCGGCGCCTTGGGACCAAGCAACGTTTCCTTAACCTGGCGGCAAGTTCGCACGAGGACGGCCCAGGAGCGCGGTTCCATTTTGCCTTGCGGGGAGAGTCGTTTCTCGAGGTGATGGGCCAGGGCCAGATCGAGGTTGTCGCCGCCGAGGATCAGGTGGTCGCCGACGGCAACGCGATGGAAGCGGACTCTTCCGGAGGCTTCCGCGCGGACGCGGATCAGGGTGAAGTCGCTGGTGCCGCCGCCGATGTCGCAAACCAGGATTTTCTGGCCCGGGCTAACCAGTTCCTGCCAGGTGTGGCGGTGGTTGTCGATCCAGGCGTAAAAGGCGGCCTGAGGCTCTTCAATGAGCACCACCCGGGGCAAGCCGGCACGAGCGGCCGCCTTGACGGTCAGTTCCCTCGCGACCTCGTCGAACGAGGCGGGCAGCGTGAGCACCAGGTCCTGCTCGGCCAGCGGAGCCTTGGGGAAATCGGCGTCCCAGGCGGCGCGAATATGGGCCAGATAGCGCCCCGCCACCTCGATGGGCGAAAGCTGGGTGACGTCGGAAGCGCCGTGCCAGGGCAACAAAGGGGCCGTGCGGTCGACCCCCGAGTGGCAGAGCCACGACTTGGCGGAGACCACCAGGCGGCCGGGAACGAGCGTTCCGTGGTCGCGGGCGAAGAACCCGACCGTTCCGCCGCCGGTATCGGGATCGAAGGGGAGCCGGATCGCCTTGTCGTCGAACTCGCCGGTCGCCGGTTCGTAGTGGAACGAGGGGAGCGTCTCGCGCCGTTCGACCTGCCCCGGCGCCACCAACTGCGGTACGGGGAAGGTGCGCACCGACCAGGGTTCCTCGGACGTATCGACGTACGACACGGCCGAGTTGGTTGTGCCCAGGTCGATCCCGACGACGTAGCGAGGTCCGCCTCCCAGTGTTTCTGTCATTTCCCGTTTCGACGATTCGTGCTTGTTTCGTGTTTCGACATTCGGATTTCGAGATTATCCCTCGGCATCTTCCCGGACGCTGAACTCGAGTTTCCAGCGGCCGGGGGATTTAGTGCCGACGCACCAGAGTTCGAGCATGCCGAGTTCGGTAACGCGGGCCTGGAAACGGACGGGGACGTAGTCGTCGTCGATGCGTTCGTCGGCGGGTAGTTCGGCTTCCATGGAATCGGTTTCGGAAAGCTCTTCCTCATCCCAGCGATCGAGCAGATCGCCGGGCTGGTCCTGCTTGCGGGTCGAGGAACTGAAGAAGCGGAAGACGGCCGCCTCGCCGACGACCAGCCCGATCTCTTCGCTGGGCACGTTGGCTTCGGTGCCTTCCTCCATGCCGATGGGGACGACACACAGGGCTTTCATCGGCCGGGGCGCGCCGGGGATGGCCAGGCCGGAGGTTTCGACGCCGACATAGTAGCTTCGAGCCGTGCCGCCGCGGATGCGAACGCCGCCGTGGCGTTTGGCCCAGCCGTAGTAGGCGGCCCCGCGGGCAACGGCACGGTCCAGATCGGGAGCGCCGGCCAACATCTTGGGCCTGTGAGCGTCGCCAAACCAGCGGGCCATCACGTCGAGGAGCCGTTCCTGCAGGGCAGCCGACTTGAAGACGCCGCCGTTGAAGAGGATCTTGGTGGGTTGAACGGGCTGCCCCTCCGCACCGTGGGCCTGAAGGAAGGCCGCCAGGTGGCGTGTGACGGCCGTGTCGGCCTCGAAGGGCAAGCCGATTTCGCGGAAGCCGGAGGCTCGGCGCCGGGCCGGCCGATCGGCCACGTCGCATTGGGGAAAGAAACCGTCGAGCAGGAGCGAGGCAACCGCCTGGCGATCGACTTCGACCGAGACCGTGCCGCCGATCATCTTCCGGCCGCGGCCGAGAACAGAGATGCTCTGGGTATCCGGGCCTTCGGCCGCCAGGAGGGCTTCTTTGGCGTTCCGGCAGGAGTGCCACAGCGAGACCGACTGCCAGGGGTCGAGTTTCACGCCTTGTTCGGCGAATTGCCGGGCAACGTGGTGGGCGAGGGCGAGGTCCATATTGTCGCCGCCGACGAGCAGGTGGTTACCGACGGCCAGCCGCTGCAAGGTCAGTTCGCCCCCCTCTTCGGAGACGCCGACGAGGGTCAGGTCGGTCGTGCCGCCACCGACGTCACAGACGAGCAGCTTGTCGCCGAGTCCCATCGTCTTTCGCCAGCGGTCGCCGGTGGTAGCCAGCCAGGAATAGACGGCCGCCTGTGGTTCTTCGAGGAGGACGAAGTCTTCAGGGAAACCGGCGGCGAGGGCAGCCTCGTGGGTGAGTTCGCGGGCGGAAGCGTCGAACGAAGCGGGAACCGTGAGCACGACCTGTTGGTGAACGACCGGCGAATCGGGAAAAGCCGCCTCCCATGCGGCAACCAGATGTTCCAGGTAGCGTTGCGTGGCGGTGACGGGGGAGATCTTGGGGACGTCACCGGGCGCGTTCCAGGGCAAGACCGGCTGGTGGCGATCGATGTGGCTGTGGCAGAGCCAGCTTTTGGCGGCGCCGACGGTGCGGTCGGGCACGTCGGCCGCCTGACGCCGGGCCAGATGGCCGACGGCGAAGTCGCGTCCCTGCGCCCACGGCAAGTCGAGCGAGCCGCCGGAGGCGTCGTGGTCGGTTCCCAGATAGAGAAAGGAGGGGAGGGCGTCTCGGGATTCGACCGTTGCGGAGTCGACGAGTTGGGGGATCGGCAGCATCTCGATCCGGGGCTCGTCGACACCGAGCGGGCAATAGGCGATCACACTATTGGTCGTTCCGAGATCGATTCCCAGAACGTAGTCGGCGGTCATGGTTCACTCCGGTGAAATGGCATGTTGCCTGATGTGTCGGGGTTTCGCTGGGGTGGAGGAGGGGAATGTTGGAATGGTGGAATGGTGGAATGGTGGAATGGTGGAATGGTGGAATGGTGGAATGGTGGAATGGTGGAGCGAGGCGTTCATCCCAGTTCCACTTCGGCTGGAGCGATGACGCGGGCGGCTTCGTCGCTGCCGGACCATTGGGGGATCTCGCAACGGGTGGCTTTCCAGCCGGGGTGCATGAGGCGACCTTTGAAGGGTGGCTGGCCGGTCACGTTGCCGGTCAGGTGGTACTTGCCCGAGTCGAAACCGGCGGGGACCTCGATCTCGGATTGCTCCTCCTCCGCCAGCAGGGGCTGGACGGCGAACATTCGTTCGATGACGGCGCCGCAATCGCGATGGACGTCGCGGGCGGCGGCCCCGACTTGCGCGTCGGCATAGCCGTCGAGGGGCTCCTGGATGAAGTCAAGGAAGCGTGCCTCGCGCTGCAGGGCAGCCAGCAGGGTCACCGCCTCGCTGCGAGGCGGCCTCTTGGGCTTTGGGGCGGGCTTCTCGGGCTTCGGGGCCTCGAGTTTGGGGGCTGGCACCGGCTCGCCAGCCAAGGCCGGAGCAACTCGCTCGGCGGCCTGACGGCTGAAGAGGACGGCGAAGAAAACGCGGAATGCCAGGAATAGTCGCACGGTTCTGTCCTGTTCTTCTATCGTTAGGCACGCCCGCCCCTCGCTCAGGGGATATGGCGACTGAAGCAGAAACCATTTAGTCGACCGGGAAGGGGCCGGAGTGTCAAGGCGTGAGTGGAGAATGTCAATTCTGGCAAGCATTTAGGCATGTGATGAAGGCGGCAGGACCGCCGGTCGGAGGTTGGGGAACAACTGGTTATGAAAAAGCCGTGTGAAATGGTTGCGGGGTCGGTTGGCGGTTGGTGCACTTATCGATCGATTGCTCCATCGAACAGGGCCAGTTATCGTGTTGTTTCGTAATGGTTTACGGCGTCGTCGGATGCGCAGAATCATTTTGACTACCATGCAAAAGAGGGGAGTGCCGTAGCCGGAAGTATCTTATCTAAGTTGAAGGCCTGCAAGGAGTTTGGTGAATGTTGGGAACGGTTCGAGGCGAGGAGTCGGAAAAACAACGTCGAAGACAGTAGAAACCCTGCGGGGAAGCAAGTTGGTCAACGGGGAGCGGATTTTGCCAATATCTTGGGGTGGCCGGGGAGCACTTACGGATGTGGTGAATACGGCGGGTTGCGCGGTCTGAATTGTTGACATTGTTTGCATTGTGATTGGAGGAATCGGGTTTCGCTCTGGTTTTCCCGAGGTTTCCGCACACCCGGCAAAAAGCGTTTGACACCCGATAGGACACCCGGTAGACTCTGGGTGAAGAATGGCACCCGCCAGATTGTGGCCGGCGGGTGCCGGAGACACCTACAGCCTTAACCGAGAGGTGCCCCATGCCCAAGTCTACCGTGGAATCTCGACCACGAAAGCCCCGCCCCGACTTTCCGCTCTTCCCTCATGCGACTGGCCGATGGGCGAAGAAGGTCCGCCAGAAGCTCGTCTACTTTGGCAAGATTGCCGACGACCCCAAGGGGGAATCGGCACTCAAGCTCTGGCTCGACCAACGGGACGACCTGCTGGCCGGACGCACTCCACGGCGAGCCGATGGGGAACTGACCGTCAAAGGTGCGTTCGACCGCTTCCTCCATGCGAAGCGGCAGGCACGCGACCGCGGCGAGTTATCGCCACGCACCTGGGTGGCCTACCAGGGCACTTGCGTGAAGATTGCCGATACCCTGGGGAGGTCGACGCCGATTGCCGTGATTGGCCCCGAGGAATTCGCCCGCCTCCGTCAACGGTTCGTCACGGGGACCGATGGGCGGCAGTTGTCGGCTACCACGTTGCTGACTGAGATCCAGCGGGCCAAGGCGTTCTTCTCATGGTGCTACAAGAGCCTTCTGATTGATAAGCCGGTTCAGTACGGGCTGGAGTTTTCGCCCCCGAGCCGGCGGATTCTGGAGCGTGAGAGAATCGAGAACGGCGAGCGGTTCTTCTCGCCGGATGAAATCCATTGGCTGCTGAAGAAGGCCAATCATACGATGCGTGCGGCAATCCTGCTGGGCATCAACGCAGGGTATGGCCCCGCAGACCTGGCCCGCGTGGAATTCAAGCACCTCGACCTGGAAGCCGGCTGGGCTACGCTCTACCGCAGGAAGACAGGGGAGCGGCGACGGGCCAAGCTCTGGGGCGAGACGGTGGAAGCCCTGCGGAAGGCAATCGCCGTTCGGCGTCCCCCCGTCGATCAGAAAGACCGCAGCATTGTGTTCCTGACGCGGAAGGGCACCTCCTGGCTGCGGGAGAACGGCCGCAACGCCTTGGGTCACTCGTTCTTCCAGACGATCCTGAAGAAGGCCCCGTTTCACAAGCCGGGACATGCGTTCTACAGCCTACGTCGGTCGTTCAGGACGGTGGCCGATGAGGTCCTCGATGGGCCGGCGATCGACATGGTTATGGGGCACCGGGACAATTCGATGGGTGCCGTTTATCGGCAGAAGATTGCCGATGAGCGGCTGGAGCGGGTTGCCGAACACGTGCGAAACTGGCTCTATGCTGGGCGGGAAGGGGGTGGGGAATGAACGCAACAGAAAAAACTCTGGCGGATATGGCGGTAACGATCGCCCAACGCATTCGAGAGCATTTCACCGTCGAAAATGAACCGCCGCCCCCCTGCCCCGGCAGTTTTAGCGGATACGTCTCCCTGATACAAAACCTCTCAAGTTTGCAGAACGCTTTGCCACCGAGAGGGGATTTCTCTTCATCCGATGGCACGGAAATCTACCGTCACGAAGTCGTGGAGCGATTGCGAACCGTTGCAGACGAATTGATGGTTCACTTCGATCTGCCGAAGAATCATTCGGGAGGATTGGCGGCGATTCCACCAGTGAATCGGCAGGCATACCTGTCGCTGTGTTGGTCCGCAATGCGGCTGCGTGACTTGGAGTCATCGGGGGATGATCCGCAATCTCGCACGCCGGTCACGGACTCTTCCAGGAATGCCCCGATCCAAGTCTTACTGGATGCCGTCGACGCCGAGGTTTTGAAGCTGGCCGGCGACAAGACCTTATCCGGCGAAGAACGGATGATTGCCATAGTCCGCGTCGACCGACGATATGAGGCCAAGCAATCAACGTGGTGGGCTGAATTGCTGGGCGTCACGGACGGCACGATCCGGGGCTACGGCACCTGGAAGGGTATTCAAACAGGCAAACGGAACCCCGAGCGATAGCCTACGTTTGCCTACGGCCAGCCTACGTAGGCAAAAAAAATCCAAAGTATTTTGACGGCGTTTTCCCCGAGGAAGACGCCGTTTTTGTTTCAATCGGGGGGGTTCCAGCCTACGGAGTTGCCTACGTCTGGCCCTTAGGGAAACTTCACCCCGAGGGCTCAGTAGTGCGAGCGAAACAAGACAAACCGAACGAGCCGTTCGACACGTCACGGCTGGATTTTCTGATGTCCGTAGACAAGCTGCTGCGGGCTGCGGACGAAACGAAGCGACTTCGCGACAAGCTCTTGGAGCGGGCTGAATCGAATCAACAGCCCGAGGAGGTGGCCCGTGGGTAGCACCATCTCCCCGTCTGAACTGGCCGAACGCTGGGGCTGCAAGGTGGACAAGGTTCACACAGTCATACGCTCTGGCGAACTGTACGCGTTCAACATCGCGACCAACCCCCACGGCCGGCCCCGTTGGCGGATTCCCGTCGAGGCCGTCCGGCAATTCGAGGAACGGCGAGCCGCGAAACCGGCAGTTGCATCGACCAGGCGGCGACGGGAGCGGGAGGTGCCGAGCTATGTGTAGCAGTGCCGCCTCCACCCCGATCCCGACGAACACGCTATTCTCCCCGGCCGACGTTGAGAATCTCGTCCAGGCCTTTGAGGATCCGGAACGTTGCCGGCCGGAATTCGACCGGTTCCTGTTCGACCTGGAGGACGGCGAAGTCCTGGAAGTCGACTTCACAGAGATCGAATCGGCCGACGAGATCCGCAACGATCCGCGAAAAGTCCTTCCCGCCCCAGATGGCGGCGAAGACATCGAGCTCATGAACTGGTGTGGCCAGAAGATGGCCTTCGTCATCTACAACTGGCGACCCCTCTACCTCCAATCAGTTCTATCCTGTGTCGAAGACCTGGAACGCGACGGCTGGGAAATCGCCTGGCTGGGCTGGCCCGAGACTTCAGCCCCTCCCATAGGCCGACGATTCCGCGAGATCCAGGACGAACACTTCGCCAAGCCTGAAGTCAAAGCCGAGATCCGCAAGGCGACCGACGAAAGGGACAGCCGAAAGGCGATGTGCGGAGATTTCTCGTTTCTGGATCGAATGTCGCGAAAAGACCGCCTGATCACGAACGAAGACCGGACAATTCCACCGATGGACGGCGGGTACCCGCCGGCCGATCCGGTCGACGTCGCGAAGAACACTCTTGGCCTCTTTCGCGGAGGTATCATGGCTATCGGCGACGAACTCGCCGTTGTTCAACGGAAGACCGAAACGTTCGCGATGACTTCCCCCGAACAACTATTCGCCTTCCTGTACCAATGGACGCAGGTTGATTGGAATGCGGGCAGGACCTATCTGCAAAAGAAGGAGTTCCAGGAATTGCTACGGCAGATTGCACCGGCCTACCACCAGGTAGACCGTCTGCCTCACTGGCCGAAACTCGACGGGCATTTGTATCTGTGCGACTTTCCGCAAGGAGTTGGAGGGGAGGCCGTCGAAGGGCTGCTCGACTTCTTCTGCTTCGCGACGGAAGCAGACCGCCACCTCTGCCATGCGCTGCTCGCTACGCTGATTTCCGGGATGCCGCCGGGCACGCGGCCGGCCTGGGTCATTTCCTCGCCGGCCGGACGCGGAGTCGGCAAGACAACCCTTGCGGCAAAGGTGGCCGAACTTTTCGGCGGAAGCATTGATGTGTCGCTAAACGAAGACATGGGGGTCATTAAGCAACGGCTACTGACGCCGGAAGCATCCGGCGTCAGGGTAGTGCTTGCCGACAACCTGAAGTCGTTCAAGCTGTCTTCTGCCGACTGGGAAGGCGCCATCACCTCTCGCTACGTTTCGGGAAAGCGAATGTACAAAGGAGAGCGGCGGCGGGAGAACTACTTCACCTGGATTCTCACTCTGAATGCATCTTCGCTCAGCAAGGACCTCGCCCAGCGAACCATCACGATCGAACTGGACGAGCCGAAACGATCAGGAGACTGGGAAGAGCGGTTGTCTCGCTACATCCAAGACCGCCGCGACGAAATCATCCGGGACCTGCTCGACTTCTTCAAGCGACCACTCCGGCCGCTGAAGAGGTACTCCCGATGGGCGACTTGGCAACGGGAAATCCTCTGCCGGTTCCCAGACGCCGAGGACATTCAGCGGATCATTTCAAGCCGCCAAGCATCGGCCGACGTTGAAGACGAGGAGGCCGGTGTGGTGGTGGAGCACTTTCGCGAGAGTCTCGAAGCCCTCCACTACTACACAGACCGGGAGCAGATTTTCATTCCGTCGCGGATTGCTTCCGAATGGATGAGCGATGCACTCCGAGAGAAGCTCAGTACCATCGGAGCATCGAGGCGGCTTGCACAATGGATCAGCGAGGGAACGGTTGAACGAATCCAGAAGAACCGCACCAACGCATGGGGGAAGGGATTCGTATGGTTTCCTTCGGAGATCGTTCCGGACAGTCCGATTCTCACTGACCTCGAAGAGAGAATGGCTCGCTATAGGACGGATAGGACGGATGCTTTTTGAATCCGTCCTATCATCCGTCCTATAAAAAACCCTTTAGTAGCAACAACTTACGTTTCCATAGGACGGATAGGACGGATAGATTCCCAAAAACTACATGCGGGCGAGATGGAAAAGTGCATTTGAGATACGTGTATGGGCAGGACTCGAAAAAAAGGTTTATGGAAACATCCGTCCTATCCGTCCTATCCGTCCTATAGGTGCCACTAATGGGGAGTATGAACAATGACCGATTTATCCACCTGGCTCGATCACCACAAGACAGAGGCGAAGGCTCGCCGAGCTTCCGTTGCACTTCACCATCGGCGACCACACCGACCCCGACCGCAGCGGCCGGCCCCAGCCCGACCGGGATCCCGGCCGATCCGCTCGCACTTCGCGAAGATCAGGGCGGCCGGCGTGCGGCTGGCCAGCGAGTTGGGCGATCCACCCACCCCCACCCCCCCCTAGCGTGGGTCCTTTCCGACACACGTAAACGGGGGTTGCCCCCCCCCTAGTTCACCGTTTTCACCAACAAAATACCCATTTTCCGCCGCCGTCGCCACAAGGAAAAAAAAGATGAGCGAACCAACCCGCGTTGAACTCGAAAAGCAAGTCGTTGAAGGAGTCACGGCCGAGACGGCCAGCAAGGTTACTGGGATCCCGAGGTCCACCCTTCGCGACAGGGGGGCGCCCCGGAATGACGACGGCACCTACAACTTGCCGACTTTGGTCGAGTGGTTGGTGGCCGAGATCACCGACGAACGCGTCGCCCCCCCCGGCGGTCCTTCGCCTGAGCTTGAGCGGTGGCGAAAATTCCGAGCCGATCGCGAGGCGAGCGAGTATGCGAAATCGCTTGGAGCACTCACGGTAGCGGGATTGGATGCTGAGCGAGATCGGCGAGCCCTGACGATCCTTCGCGACTGGGCGACGGAGATTTGCGGAAGCAATCCAGGCATTCTCGCCAGATACCGTTTTGCGTGTCGTCGCGCTTTTGAGCATGTGCTTCGGACGATTCCGCCGTCCAATTGCAGTGTCACATTGCATATCGTTCCGATCGACGGTTCTACGCCGTTCGAGATTGCGTTGGGGCAGACCGGAGACGATCCGGTTTCGCTGCCGGAAATCGAGTCTTGGCCGGAAATCCGAATTTGCCCCCGCTGCGGGAGCGAGCTTTGGCCGTCATGGGGTGTTGCCACCGATGGCACCTCCACCCCGATCTGGTGTTGCCGGTCGACAAACTGCAAAACGAATTGGGGCACACATCAGATTCCGCGAGACTGCCCAAAAGAAGAGGTCGAGGAAAGAAATGAGTAGGAAACCGACCGCACCATCGCACCTCGACACCGCGGCGAAAACCGTATGGAAACGACTTGTCGGCGAGATTCCCGACCAGTCGCCCGGAACGCTTCTGACGCTTGAGCAGCTTTGCTACGCCTGGTCGCAGTGGTCGACGGCCGAGGATGACGATTCACGGCTTCGCTGGTCGAGGTGTTGTCGGCAGTGGTTGGCGGAGTTGAAGCTGACTCCCAAGTCGCGTAAGGCTTCGGGGAGGCAGACTTCGGCGTTGTTGCGTCTTACTCAGGATCGTCGGTCCGACGCGTCATGAGCAAACTAGTTGATTTCTCCCTTAATGAAGGAAATTGAAAATGCTTCTTGGAAGACCAGCGACTGAAACCGAACGAGCCGTGATGCGAAATCTGCCGAGCCTGTTGATTCCGCAAATACCGACAGCGGAAGAACCGCCGGCCGAGAAGGAGGCCGACGCTGAGGCCGGATCACCGACCGACGACGAGAAGGACCGAGCCGATGGCCATTGAATCGTGGATCGACGTGCCAACGGTTTTCATCGTCGCCCCGAGTTGTCCACGTTGCGGTGCGTTGAGGCCGATCACAATTCGCAGCGAGCAGAACGGCGATGGTTCGGTGACTCGCAAAGCTGTTTGCCGGCGATGCTCCAGCCGGTTCAAGATCGTCGTCGAAGTCGAGCCATTGGAAGAAACTTTCGATCCGTTGCCATGATCTGGCAGAACACCGACTGCCGTTTGATAGGATTCCAACATGAGCAAGATATTTGATTTCATCCGACGCACGTTTAGACGCACTCCCCCGCCGGCCCGGAAGGTCGATTACGTCCGCCAGGGCGACTTGCCCGACGACCCCGATGAGCTTGTCCGGCTTGGCGTGATTACCCCGTGGCGGGTTGAGGCGGTGAGCAATGAGGCGTGGTACACGGCCGAGCCCGGTGCGGTCGATTGGTTCGCTGAAAAATTGGGAGGGCAGGCCGATGAGTCTTGATGCCTCGTTGCTGTCTCACTGTCACGCGATCGTTCACCGAATCGCACCGGAATTACGCGGTGTGCATATTGTTCCTGATTCGGTTTTCGAGGGGCTGGCGATGCCCCCAGATTGCAGAGGATTCGCGATCGAGTCTGAGCACTTGACGTTCGATATTTCAGAGCGACTTCCCGAACACACGTCTACATCACCAGTTATCGTTCTCTGCCCGAATGCCATTCGCGAGGATTCCAGCGACGATGCGTTTCGCGATGGCGTCATGAGCGTTTTGCTTCACGAGGCCGCACACTTGCTCCCCCGGCCGGTTGCGGCCGGACGCATCAGCCCGCCAGACTTTTCCTACCTCGATTGTGCCGCGGTTCGTGCGAGGCTGGACGAGCGGCGAGCAAAGGCAATTGCACTACCCGAGCCGAGCCCCGACGCTGAGGATGCCGTTCATGGGTGGCGGTTTCTTCGACGTGTCTGTCACTTGTGGTCGCGTGCCAGGCTGGCGGGGTGGGACGTTCCTACTGCCGGATTGCTTGGCAATTCATTTTGGTATTGCTCACAAGAAGCACATTGGGTCATGTCGTTATTCTCCGAACTCGTTCGCCTTCGCAACGCAACGTTTTGCGAAATCGAGAGCACCGAACCGCCCAAGGAATTCATGAGCATGTGGCAGCACGCACTTTCCACGTTTTATCGTTTTCGAGGAACACAGACATGACCACGACGATCATTAACAAGAGAACAACCGACGCCGATGATGCCGAGCGTTTGCGAAAACGTGCCGACGTTCGCGAAAAAGCTTTTCGCTTGCAACTCGAGAAGGACAAAATCGGCCCGCTTGAAGCCGTGCTTACCGACTCGTTCGCGAGGGTGGAGACAGCAACGGACGCACATGCGGCGGTGTGCGGTCCACTACAAACTGAACTGAATATTCTCGAAGCCGCGGCCGTCGAACGCATTCAGCAGCGACAGCCCCCGGACGCAATCGACGACGCGCGACGCGTCCAGATTCTTCGCGAAATCACAAGCGAGAATGCCACGCTGGAAGCCGTCGTCGAAGCCGAGAAAACTTTCCGAGCCCCGACCGAACGGCAAATTTGGGAACTGAAAAATCAAGTCACCGACCCCAATGCGATTTTGCTGCGACTGGGGCAACATCCGTACGCGTCCCCGAAGCTGTTGGGCGAGTTGCACGTTGCGCAACAGAGAATCAAGTGGTTGCGAGCACGTCAACAGGCGGCCGAAAGATCGCTGAAAATTCACACCTACAACCGGGATGAGATCCAGGCGAAGCGATCCCACGGCGATCTTGCGGCGTCACTCCGCCACATCGCGAATTGGACGGCTGAGATCGAGGCCGTCGGGAGCGAGCTTGCCGACGCGATGACTTCGGCCGATTCGGTCCACAAACAACTTCTCAACGAGTAATCAACGTCGAGCTCGGCGCGTTTTCAGCTTCCGCGCTGTAGCTCCCGCGTGATGGGGTTCCTGCTCCTTGGTTCACCATCACGCGGTTTTTTCAGTTTGTTGGATCGGCCGACGGGGTTTTTCGTACACAGATACGGCAAGCCGTTCCCAACCGTCGGCCGATTCTCTATTCGAGGTGCACGGATGGAATCACCGGCCTATCTATCCGATCCAGAAGAATCCGCCCTCCACGGCTTTCACCTGTGGCCGTTCATCACCCGACCCGCCCTTTTTCACAGTTGGTCGACCCCGGGTGT
>Ga0209723_1004536_pt1 | contig 15307 bp, 19 predicted proteins | sample BiotimSIPDNA_2_FD_185750 | JGI IMG/M metagenome (GOLD analysis project Ga0209723, IMG submission 185750) | Anaerobic biogas reactor microbial communites from Washington, USA - Biogas_R2 time_0 SIP DNA (SPAdes) (version 2) | ecosystem: Engineered > Bioreactor > Anaerobic > Unclassified | place... | reverse complement strand
CTTGCTTTTAATTAATTTTACTTCTGTATTCATTTCTGACAGTTTTTGGGGTTAAACATTTATTTGTTTTCTCTAAATTCAAATATAGTTTAATCCCTAACTGTCAGATTAAGTCTTGACTAATTCAGTATATGTCATTGGCTTCTGTGCCGCAAGAATCTTCTGACTAAAGAGGACAGTTCTGTGGCTAGCGGCACAGGCTGCCCCGGCTCCCGCCGGGGGCTCCCTCCTGGTGTCACGGTTTTTGCCAACGCGAGAATAAACAAATAGCATCATATCCCTGTATCGCACCACGAGTGCAAAAACACGCGCCACCGCAACTCTGCGCCAACGCCACATACCGCCGAACGTTAGCGTGCATAAAATCACACTCCACAATATGAAAAGGCACATCTTTTTAATCGTATTTTTCCTGAACATACTAACTATCTCAGGGCAATCTGGAAAGGCTTCCTATTTGGGAATGAATTTATTACAACTACCAGCCTTAACAATGAATGCTAACTTCACATCAGAGGTCAAACCTTTCCTGAGCCCATTAGCCGAACTTGGATACACTCTAAATTACACCAAATCAATTGATTTTATAGGGTTTATCTTAACACCACACAGTAAGGGCGCAAATGATGGGTATGATATCAGCAAACAATCAGGTGGTTATATTAAAATAGGAACATTCTTCAATTTAAGAAATGATTTCAATAAACGTAATTATCCGCATTTGGGGTTATTCCTAACCAATTCAATTGTAAATGAAGTTGGCATTTATTTACCTCTCGAACAATCAGTGTACATGCCAGTTGAAGTAAATCACTCCAAATACATTATAGGATTAAGTGCATCCTTGGGTTATGAGTTCTCGATTACTAACCGATTGAAATCACAGATTGATTTTCAGATTTCACTTCCAAACAACAATTACAATAATTTATACGGTTATAGAAATTACATACCAGGTATGGGGTACAAAGATTATGAAGGGTATTGGTTCCCTATGCTTATCTGGAACATAAAATATCAATTATAAAACCTTACGCACGCTAACAGGTCGGTATATGTCATTGCCTCTCCGTACCGCGAGAACTTTCTGGCTAAAGAGGACCGCTAAGGGGTCAGCGGTACGGCCCGCCCCGGCTCCCGCCGGGGACCCCCTCCTGGTGTCACGGTTTTTGCCAACGCGAGAATAAAGTAATAACCGCATAACCCTGCACCGCACCACGAGTGCAAAAACACGCGCCACCGCGACTCTGAGGCAACGCCACATACCGCCGAACGTTAGGTGCAATTTATTGTTAGTCTACAACATAAAAAAATATGGACCTAGGCATTGATAAATACTTCGACTTCCTCGTTACAGACTTCGAATTTAAGGGGCCATTTTCCTATCCTTATGTAAGGGAATACCATACAGATTATGTAAAAGGCAATCTCATAGTTAAAGTTATGTACGATGGTGGTTTTTGGGTAGGTCTAATTGTACTTAAGAATCCAAATCCAGAAATTGAAACAGGCAAGTTAAGAGTGGTTGACATTGACTATTCTAAAACCAAATCCTATGAATTAGAAGAACTTGATTGGAAAAAGAAGTTGTGGCACTCAGTTTCCTCCAGTAATTTTCCTGATAAAAGTTTGTGGTACTATTCCAAAATTCTGAGGCAGAACCCTGAACTTCTTAAGGGTAATATTGAAAAATTTACACTGCATTATAAATTACTGAAAATGCTAAGGCTCAAATAATACTGAAATTAGCCAAATATCTAATCATGAAACAACTAACCTCTTTAATATTCATTCTGATTTCTATGAATATTTACTGTCAGGTAGACACTACAATAAAAAATACTACTGTCAAAAACATTCATTTAACCCTAAAACCATTACCAGTGGGTGGGCGACCTGATGTTATGTTAGTCTATAAAAATTCTCAAATAAACCTGGATAGTATTACTCTTAAAAAAATAGATCCAAAATGGGTACGCAGGTTTAAAGTCTTAAAAGAGAAAGATTCCAAATCTATTCATGGAGATGTGAATGGCACAATACTAATTTACCCCAAGAGAAAATACCACGACCAAATTCAGGCAATTCTGAATAAATAAACTGCACCTAACAGGTCGGTATATGTCATTGGCGCGGCTGGTTTTTGCGCGCCGATCCGCCAGACCGGCACACCAAAACCAGTTGGTGCTCTATCGGCCCGGCTTAGCGGCTACGCCGCCGGGCAAAAACCAGCCCACTGGCCCCGCTCCCACGGGGCACTCCCTTCTGGTGTCACGGTTTTTGCCAACGCGAGAATAAAGTAATAACCATCATAATCCTGCATCGCACCACGAGTGCAAAAACACGCGCCACCGCGACTCTGCGCCAACGCCACATACCGCCGAACGTTATAAGCCATTTAAGCTAGAATAATATGGGAATCTATCCTAAAATTCTTTTTAAGGTGATTTTTTCAGCAAAATGTCTTGACTTATGTTTTAACATTTTTTAAATTTGATTCTGTCAATGTCGTATAAGCTCTAGAATGAATGTCTAAAAGTGACACATTTGTTGGGACATTATTTGGAATGACTGTTGCCGTGACTCTTATTAGCAGTTCGGCAATGATATCCCCTACGTTAGTATCATTGTTTTTATTTGTCCTTTTCGTTACTGCTACATCAATTTTCGCTGGAGTTCTATTAATCTTAAACAAAGACAGGCCAGTCTTAAATTTGAATTTGCACTCAGTCCTTTTCCTGATCTGGGGCTTATACATATTTCTTTATCCCATACTAACCCGCGGAGTCAATGCTAATTTAAAGGATGGTTATCTTCTATCTTGCATTATATACTATTTCAGTCTCATAATCCTTCTGGTTCATTTAAAGCCCCGCCTTGAAGTGATTTACCTCCCACTACTCCTTATGGGTACTATTGAGGCCTTGATATGCATTCTGCAATATTCCGGATACATTAATAGCGTAAATTCTTTCTTTAAGGTTACGGGAACCATTGTAAATCCGAATACAACAGCGATGTTCCTTGTCTTATGTTTCTCAGCCGGGATGCATATTTTGAGTATTTTTTCCGTAAGAGCCGAGAAAACTAAATCGGGTTTGCTGAGAAAATCAAGTTAAGCAATAAAGCAACCTGAGATTTCTGCTCTGTCTGCTGATGCTGATATAAAATAAATGAACCATACTGGATGTATCTGATGCACTTCCTTCAGCCAGAGAGGTAATCCATTTGAAAATAGAGCCAAAAAAATGATTAGCCTCAAGATGTATGAGGTTCATCACAAAGAAGATACATGCGACCCAGCTCTCTGAGGTCTCTTTGAGTCTGGCTCGTATCTGATTCAGTGCGTATCCGTTCTTACCCTGTCCGAACTTGCCTTCTATATGATTTCTTTCAGCAGCCTCTTTCCTTGCTTTTCTTTTCTGAGAGTAACTCTGTTTTTCCTTTGCCGGTCTTCGACCCAAGGGTGGTGCCGTAATCCTGATATCCCTTTCTTTCAACCATCTCCTGTTCTCCTGAGTGGCATATATCTTATCAACCTGCACCAGTTCCGGGTAATGACCGTGCAATGCTCTGTATTCTTCTACCTGTTTGATCAAGTCGCCGGCTTCGTGATAGGCGTCCCAGCTAAAGGTAGTTATCCGAGCAAAACCATCATCAAGGCTAACCCCAAGCTTGGACCCAAACTCTATCTGCGAACCAAGCTTCCCTCTTGGAATAGGACGAACATGTGGCTGATAGATACTGACAATGCGGTCCGCGCAACTATGGATGTTGTCAACATACATCTGTTTCTGCTGCTGGTAGGCGGTTTGCATAACCCACAGAAGCCGCTGCTCACGGTGGGTAAACGGGAAACATTCCCCTCTTTCTTCAACCTGATCTAACATACGATCTATGTGCTTAATATCACGCTTCAGGCTCTCCAGCAGCTTACGTGTCATCTTACGGTGAGTGGCTTCAGTCTTCTTCTTTTTCTTTGAGTAATCAAGCCAGTCCTTATCCATTGTACGCCTATAAGTTCTGGGCTTGACGCCCTGACTTCCGGCGTGATGGTATAACTTGTCAATCAGACCTTCACACTTCTTCCTGCTCTCGTTCAATATCCCGTTATCGGTCGGGAAGGTAATATACTGATCGGCTACAGTGGCATCTGACTGAAGCTTCCCTTTGTTCGATGGTTCATCAGAGTCTTCTTTCTTATGCTTCTTATTATGTGAACCGTCCTTCTTGCCTTTAACGGTTCGGATTAAGTCCGCATTCAGAGAATCAAACTCCTTATGTCCAACTCTTTTCCGTATCTCAACAAACAGTGAGGGATCAAATACCGGATCAACTTTAAACTCCTTCAACCCTACAAAATACTGCATATACAAGTTCTCCTGAATGGCCTGTATAACACCCCTGTCATCCAGCTTCTCCAAATGTTTGATTATCAATGCCCCAAGTACTGTGCGCGGTGAAACTCCGGGACGACCTAAATCACTGCTCATCAAGGACATATATATACTGGCGAACTTATCCCAGGGTACAACCCTGGCCAGCTTAACCCAGCGGTTTTCGGCGGACAGGTTTGCCCGAAAGGGGGTCTTGAATTCTTCAATTGTCAACTGTTTCTCTGAAGTATACCGTACCATAATGCAAGCTTTATGAAGGCAATCTATGTTTTTACTTGCATTTTTGCTAATTCCTAAGTTGAAAGTTATTAACTTATAATGTTGATTATCAACCTAATACCAGAATAATCCTACTTTCTCAGCAAACCCTAAATCACAACGTTCAAGGAAATCAGACCGCTTAAATGAGCCAAAAGATTCCAATCGAATGAAAACGACAAAGTCACTATTTGTTTTGGTCGGATTAGTTTTAATAATTGTGGCTATCGTGTTGTTAAAATGCAGAACTGCATTTATAGGAGTAATTGCAATCATTGTGGTAATATGGGGTTCCAGATTCAGATTTACACGTTGGAATAATGTGCGGAGGCGATTGAGGTTGCTTATTCCAGTCCTGGTCTTAATCTTCCTTTTGCCAATTCTATTATTTCTATACAAAGCAAAAGAAGATTCGTCAAGAGGACGACTTTTAGTTTGGAAAGTGTCAACCCAGATGATCCAAGAAAGTCCATGGACTGGCTATGGCTATGGATTGTTTGAACGCAACTATAATCTGGCTCAAGCTAAATACTTTAATAGTGGCAAGGCCACAGAAGAAGAAATTGAGAGAGCGGATCATATTACCTTAGCTTATAATGAAGTAATTGAAAGTACTGTAGAGGGCGGGGTAATTGGAACAACACTGTTTTTGGGTTTTATAGGATTACTGATTTATAAATGTCTAAGGCAATTCCGTAACATTCATAATTCAACTTCGTCATTCATAAAGTCATCAGAAAAGGGAGAAGCCATTAGGAACCAAGTATCGTTGAATGCGCCTGCTTTTGCAGGAGTAATTGCTTTTACCCTAATGAGTTTGGTTAATTTTACTGTTCAGGCAGTCCCTGTGATGTGTGTATTTATTATCTTCTCATCTCTGATTTCGGCTCAAGATATTACAGTTTTTCAAGATAAGGCTCTGACAGATAAAAACCAGTTTCTAAAAGCAAAGGAGCAGTTAATTAATGTGCGGCATTCCAATAAATATCAGAATCAAATAGTTGCATTGATACTGCTTGTCTCTGTATTTGCCATAGAGTTACCATTTATAAAAACAGGTTTTGCTCAATACCATCTGGGCAAATCCGTGAAAACGATTAGCACTGGTAATCCAGCAAACATTGAAAGGACAATTGAGACAATGAAGGATCTAAGACCCGAACTATCATCTTGTGAGGGATATTATAGGTATACCGCATTTGCTTTTTTTAAGCTCCATGACCTTCAATCTGCGATAGAATATTATTCTGAAGCATCTAAACTTACGTCCAACCCTGACTTGTTTTTAAGCAGAGGAGTTTGTTATGAAAAAATTGGACTATATTCAGCCGCTGAGGCTGACTATCTAACGGCCTCATACATAGTGCCAAACAGAATTATTCCAAAGTACAGACTCATGCTGCTTTATCTCCAAAGAAGTAATTCTAAGGAGGCATCAGCAATGGCAAGACAGATTGTTGAAATGCAACCTAAGGTTAATAATTCACAAGCTGAGGCTGCAAAGAAAGCTGCTCAAGAAGTCTTACGAAAGCATAATTCAAGGAATAATCAAGTGCCTTTCAATACTATGCAATGAATCTATAATGTCTAACTTAAATGCGTATGCGTATGAAGAAACTTTTCTTTTTATCAGGAATCCTATTGCTGCAACTAAGTCTTGGCGTTGCAGTTGCTCAAACTTCCATGAATGGAGAATCTTCATCTGGGCAGTACCCCCAAACAAAGTCTTTGCTTTACCTGGCAGGCCTTTATAGACAATCTCTTGGTTTATCAGAGGCACAGATCAATGCCATTAAGACTTCAGGCACAGCGGTATCAGATTTGAAGGAGCAACACTCCGCAGCTGATCTTTCCAAATATGAACTTGTCAAGTTGAAAGAAATTCTATCCGATAGCCAATTTGAACGGTTCCTTGTTTTGAAAAATAGACCTATTGCAGAAAAGTTGGTGGTAAGAGTCTGGAATGGAATGATTGCACAACAGTTAGTAACACCGTCAGATTCTACAAAGCTTTATTTCCTTGTAAGAACCCATCTGCTCTCAGAACTCATAACAAGGGATTATTTCATTGATGATCCAGTGTGCCAGCAAAAGCATTTAGATGAACTGGGCCTTAAAGCTCCATCTGTTCTTTTTAAGTATTTGCATAACGGTCAGAGCAGACCTTCGGAGAAGAACCCATATAGGGCAGAATTTATTTGGTAGTCCATACTAATCAACCGCAACAACTTTAAAGATAGATGACAATGAGAATAGTAACATTATTAATAGGAGTTTTCCTTCTTCCCGGGTATTTGATTGGACAATCACAGGGAGATGTTATGAAGGAAAGGTATAATGATGCTCTATGGTATTTAAGAGGAGTGTCAAAACCATACTATCCTGAAAAAGGTCTGGGGATAATGCATGACCTAGCCGAAGATTCTTACCCGAAGGCAATGAATGCCCTTGGTATAATGTACAGCAAAGGTATGGGGACGAAGATTGATTACCAGACTTCGCTTCAGTGGTTTATAAAGGCTTCAGAGGCAGGATACTTAAAAGCCTATCATAATATAGGTCTTATGCATAAATACGGCTATGGAGTAAAGAGTAGTTTTTCTAATGCTATGAATAGTTTCTTACAAGGCGCCGAACTCGGGGATCCAGATTGTGTGTATTCTGCCGGTTACATGTATTACAAGGGCTTAGGCTGCAAACAGGACTACAAGAAAGCGCTCGAGTTTTTCTTTAGGGCGGCAGAATTGAGCAATTCCGGTGCGACTTACATGATAGGATTATGTTACAGAAATGGATATGGGGTTGAACAAAATGAGGAAAAGGCTATTGAATGGCTGAAACTGTCAAGTGCAAGCGGTAATCTAAGAGCCAATATTGAATTGTCAGCTGAATGCCCTGAGAATTCTATCAGCAAAGGCAAAATAGTATATTCGAGGGCATATGATGTAAATATACCTCAATCGTTTGTGAAGGTTGCCCATGACCCCATAAATCAATTTCATTCGGGTACTTATGAGGGTTATATAATTACATATGACTGGAGTGGAACCAATGTTATCAATATCTCTCCCCTGATTCTGGAACTGCAGCGTAATGATCACCATGTCACTGGACAATGGATAGAGGCAGATACTCTAAGGGTAGGCATAAATGCACACCTATCAGATACTACCCTGGCTTTTATAGATGTTGAATACCAGCGTGGTGATCACTATAGTGTAACCCCATTCGACTGGGAGTTTACTGATGCAAGTGTCAACATCAATTATTCTGATTCAATGGTTTACTTAACCGGCAACTTACAAATGTTCTCTCCTCTTACCATGGAGCCAGAGAGACCACGATACATCTCGTTAAAATCTGCTTTAGGAGAAAACCACCCTGAGAAGTATTCCGGTATGGAGCCAATAAATAGTCTCGTAGTATTCCCTAACCCCTTCAGTGAGCAACTGAACCTTAGTTTTGAGCTTCTTGATGATGCTGAGATCTTTATAAAGGTCCAGACCGTAACAGGAAATCTGGTCTATGAAGCCAAATGCGGTAAGCTCCTAACCGGCACCAATGTTGTTCCCTTGCCAGTTAGCCTGACTCAGGGACTATATATAGTAACCGTAAGCAGAAATAACTTTTCGAAATCAGCAACTGTGGTAAAGCGATGAAATAGCCACATTTTGAACTGCATGGCATGAAGCTGATAAATGGAATGAATTCATTTATAAATCAATAATTTATAAATGATGCTAGGGTTTAGGATTATTATCTGAATAGGGTTTTAAAACTCAAATCACATTTCAAATTAAAATTGAAAAAGAAATGAAAAAAATACTGCTGTTCCTCGTACTTTTTCTTAATTTGTTCCCATTGGGTTTTAATTTTGAAAAAGGTGAAATGTTATTTCCGTTGATCCTTATTAACATCTAATAGATTGATTGTTAATAACTTATATTCATTTAGGTCTTGATTTTTGTTTAGGTTTTGATTAAATTTGATCAAAACCCCGTAAATCATGTTAAAGAAATTGCCCGTACAACCTCAGTTGGAGATGTTCAAGACAGTACTTGAGAGCTTCATTAATCCGGAGCATGAGCTATGCCTGTTGGCAAAGGAGATAGACTGGGCAACGCTAGAGAAGGAGTTTGCTCCCCTGTATGGAACAGTAGGGCGACCATCGATTCCTATCCGGACAATAGTGGGACTATTATTGCTCAAGCAGATATATAATCTTGGGGATGAGACAGTAATGGAGAGGTATATAGACAGTCCTTATTGTCAGCACTTCTGCGGTGAGATCTACTTTCAATACAAGTACCCATTTGATCCCAGTGACTTTGTCCACTTCCGCAAGCGTATCGGTGAGGAGGGCATGAAGAAGATCTTCAAGCAGAGCATAGATCTGTTCGGTAAGGAGAAGGTACAGAAAGAGGTAAAAGAGGTCAGGGTTGACACAACGGTACAGGAGAAGAACATCACCTTTCCCACAGACCGGAAGCTAACGGAAAAAGTGATCGATCACTGCAAACGTATAGCCAGGAAAGAGGGTATTACCCTGAAGCGGACCTATACTTTTGAGATCCGGAAACTAAAGCAACAGCTACGGTTTGCACGGAAGCCAAAGAACATGAGAAAGCACATCAAAGCGCAGAAGAAGCTTCACGGGATAGCCTTCAAGCTCTACCGGGACCTGGTAGGCCAGCTTAATCCGATACCCATGTCATACAGGGAAGAGCTGGATGTTTTATACCGCGTCCTGACTCAGCAGAGAGATGACAAGAATAAGATCTACAGCATCCATGAGCCTGAGGTACTGTGCATATCAAAAGGGAAAGAGCATAAGCAGTATGAATTTGGGAACAAGAGTTCATTCGCCTATACCCGCGGCTCAGGGATAATAGTTGGAGCCATGGCAATAGAAGGGAATGCATACGACGGGCACACATTAAAGCCACAACTTGATCAGGTGAAAGAGCTCACTGGAGGCAGGATCAGAAAAGCGATCGTTGACAAGGGCTATCAGATCAAGGGCGGAATACGTGGAGTGGACATAGTAATGCCCAAGAACCTCAAGCGTGAGAGTTATTACCTGAAGAAAAAGAGAGAGGAGCGCTGCCGGTCAAGGGCCGGCATAGAGGGCCTGATATCACACCTGAAACATGATCACCGGATGCTGAGGAACTATCTCAGTGGCAGTGCCGGCGACCAGATCAATACATTACTGGCAGCTACGGCATACAATATGAAGAAATGGATGAGGCTGAAGAGGGAAGAAATCCTCAGCTTACTTTTACGCTGGATTTTCCAGGCACCTATATTGGCTCCGGTGAATATCCTGCGCTAATGGAGTAATGAAAAACACGTATTGATAAGGATCAACTATTTCCGGGCTCATTATATGGTCAATATCAAGGCGTCGAGGGTGAATGCATAAACGGATATATGACCTGTGATTGTGATGGATGGATTTTATTTCTTGAATGTTCAGATCCTGGAACTATTGACTGTCAGTGCATTGATCCTGTCATCATCACTCCCCCACCTGATTTTACTTGTCCGATATGTGGGCAGGATCCATGTGTATGTGGTTATTATGATCCATGCTCTTACGGTTCGCCAGATTATTCAGACTGTGCTTGCCTTGGGATTAATTGCGACTATGGCGGATGCGATCCAAGTTCTCCATATTATGATGAATGTACTTGTCTTGGCATAAATTGTGATGATGGAGGTGGTGATGGCGGAGGTGGTGATGGCGATGGCACAAATGACGGAATCTATAACTTTGACACATCAAATTTGTCTACTACAGCTCAAGAAAAATTTGATACAACAATTGAAGAATTAGAGCAAAACTGCTTTCTACAGCAGTTATTGAGCTCACTTGATTCGATTAGTATTAGAATGGATTCAACAATAAATGCAGAAGCTGGGTATAATCCTTCAACTAATTCAGTAATTTATAAAGATGAAAGTAAGATAAACGCATACAATACAACCGGGGAAATGTTCCATGCATATCAGGATACTTTTTATGGCAACTATTTGGATGACTTAGGTGCATTAGCTCCAGGGCGGTCTAATATTGAGTTTGAAGAGAAGTTCGCTGGTTTACTTGCTCGAGTAATTGCCGGATCTTATTTTGCAGAGATTGAATCACTAATGGGAGTAGGACAATGGATAGATGATCTCATTTCCAATAATAATGAGGAATTCCCATCTTCGTTTACACCTGAGCAATCAACACAATATATGATATTCCTTAATAACTTCAGAGAATGGAATGCTACCAATCCTGCTGGTGACCCCAGATATGCAACACCAGTTGACCCAAATTTACCATCTTATCCAGCCGCTGTAATTGAAATAATTAATAATTCTACTTGCTATGAAAATAATTAATCTATTAAGAAGCACTTTTTTTCTCACTACTTTACTTGGCCTATCTTGCTGCCATGTAACAGAAAAGACGCCCCGTGAGAATACTATAGCTGATGGGACGCACAAAGACAAATTAATACAAAAGCCTTACGTTACGAATCCAGCTCGCATTAATCAAGATACCACATTCAAATTATACCACCTTGAGCATGATACTCTATTTATAGGTAAGCAATATCCTCCTGAAGGTTTCAAGATGAAATCTAATACATCAACCTATTTCTTTTATCAACAAGAATCCAATGAAAGCAAGGCAAAAGTCGAATCTTGTTTTAGGCCAGATCGTCTTGAGATTTTAATTCAAAATCGCTCATCACTATTTTTAAATGTATACCTAGATCAGGCAGGTATCGTACAAGAGGTAGAAATAAAAATAAATGACAGGGATAAAATTTATATTAGTGAGGAGGAGATCAAATGTATCTGTAACAATTTAAAAGGTTTGAAAATACCCATCCCGTCAGAGCTTTCTCATTTTCCATTCGTTAAAATGTCTCAATCAATTAGGTTCAAAAATTTTATTTCACCAACACGATGAAATAATGATGAACTAAACGGCTTATAACAGGTCGGTATATGCAATAGGCGCTCCGCACCGCGAGAATCTTCTGGTCAAAATGAAAGAGCTTCAATGGCGGTGCAGGCCGCCCCGGCTCCCGCCGGGGACCCCCGCTGGTGTCACGGTTTTTGCCAACGCGAGAATAAACAAAACAACATCATAGCCCTGCACCGCACCACGAGTGCAAAAACACGCGCCACCGCGACTCTGCGCCAACGCCACATACCGCCGAACGTTAGGCCCAAGTTAGGGCATTCTCAAATCAAAACTGAAAGTCATGAAGAATCTGCTCATCCTTGCATTAGTACCATGGTTATTTGCTTGTAACCCGGATAAAAATAATGAAGTAATAATCGGAAATTATACTGATAACCTACATGTTGTCAAAATTGTACCCAATATTGTAATTCCAATTTCAATAAATGAAAAGGATTCACTGGATCTAAATGCTGATAATAGTTATGACGTATTCTTCATGAAATCACAAACACCATTGATGACTGGTTATACTTCTGCGACTTTCCTCGGCATAACAAATGGAACCCAAATTGCTTTATCTGGGATCAATAACTATCCAGATTCATTGAATGTTGGAACACTGATAGATGACAACCTGATGTGGACCACCTCATCATCCAACAACCTTGTTCTAGCAAGTTACGCCCAACGCTCAACATCGTATCCTATTGGCAATTACCACTTCGCTATAAACAAATATCTTGGATTTAAAATTGGGAACAGATATGGTTGGATTAAACTAGATAATGATATCGGAGGCAACTTAACAATTAAGGAGTTTGTGATATCTGAATAAACCTGGGCCTAACAGGTCGGTATATGCAATTGGCTTCTGCACCGCGAGAATCTTCAGGTCAAAATGAAAGAGCTTCAATGGCGGTGCAGGCCGCCCCGGCTCCCGCCGGGGGCTCCCTCCTGGTGTCACGGTTTTTGCCAACGCGAGAATAAACAAATAACATCATAGCCCTGCATCGCACCACGAGTGCAAAAACACGCGCCACCGCGACTCTGCGCCAACTGCACATACCGCCGAACGTTATAGCCAATGTTATGCTTAACTGGCATGATTCTTGGGGCCTTAAAATGGTTTAGTAATATTCAAACATATCATTCAAAATGAAACCATTAAAGTTGATTGGGCTACTGTTATTACTAACATTTAATGGTTGTGAGACCAATGGTGAACTAGAAAACCTTACTACAGATGCCCAAATAATTGGGTTCATTTCTGAAAAGTGTTATTGTTGCTGGGGGTGGGTTATTCAGGTTGGATCTGAAACTATTAAGACCGATTACATTCCGGATCTTGATTACCCTATTACTGGTAGAGAGTTTCCTATTGAGGTAAACATTTCAATTGGAGACAAGAAAATCAATTGTCCAGAAAGTATGTATGATTATTATGAAATTTTGCAGATTAGGCTACTTGAATAATAAAAGTCAGGCAATATGAAAATCTTAAAAGTACTTCTTGTCCTAACAGTCCTCTTACAATACTCATGTCAGAAAGATGAAATTTTCCCACTGATAGGTTATGAGGAGGTTACAATAAAAAACCTTACTGGATTTGATGGTTGTGGGTTTGTTTTTCAAAAGACTGATGATAAATACCTTGAACCAATTAATATTAATGACTTCCTGCAAGACTATTCAGACGGAGAAAAAATTTGGATAAGATATAAAATTGCTAGTGGCAACTCAGCCAGTATATGTCAGGTTGGAGATGTGATAGAAATTGTAGAGATCAAGGACCACGCAAAAAAATAACACTGGCTATAACAGGTCGGTATATGCAATTGGCGCTCCGCACCGCGAGAACTTTCTGGCTAAAGAGGACCGCCAAGTGGTCAGCGGTGCGGCCTGCCCCGGCTCCCGCCGGGGACCCCCTCCTGGTGTCACGGTTTTTGCCAACGCGAGAACAAACAAATAAACATCATAATCCTGCATCGCACCACGAGTGCAAAAACACGCGCCACCGCGACTCTGCGCCAACTGCACATACCGCCGAACGTTAGGGCAAATTATAACAGAGCAACTATATCGACAAATATTTCATCAAATTGATTATAGGAGTTGATACTTAAATTGAGTTTAATGCTAATAGACTATATATGAAAAGCCGAATTATATTATCGATTTTTCTTATTATCCTAATATCGCACTCTGTGGAGGGACAAGAGAATAGGAATCGATTTGAAGCAAAATTGGGATATGGGTATTACCAAGGTTTTAATATAGGTCTTAATTACTTTTATACGAAAAATCTTAAAATCGGATTTGGATTAGGTAGTCATTTAGATTTACCTCCCTTAGAAAATGAAAAACATTTTAATATTCAAATTGAAAACACCTTATTCTTTGGAAAACTAAACAAACAGCATGTTGGGGGATGGTATTTCAATCAACAATTAATGTATTGGGAACAAGGACTAAGTGATAATAGATGGAAAATAATGTCTTTAGGTTTAAATATTGGAAGAACTATTTCGATTACAAAGAGAATTGGAATGGACTTAGAATTAGGGCCTGCATTTAATTTAGTCGTAGGCATTAAAAGAGATCCAGAAGTGGAACAATCTGGATGGATGTGGCCTATACTATATAATGGTAGAGCGCAATTAACTTATAAATTCTGATAATGCATCTAAGTCTTAGGTTTTCATATATCACTTGAATAAAATAACTTGCCCTAACAGGTCGGTATATGTCATTGCCTTTCCGTACCGCGAGAACTTTCTGGCTAAAGAGGACAGTTAAGTGGTCGGCGGTACGGCCCGCCCCGGCTGCCGCCGGGGACTCCCTCCTGGTGTCACGGTTTTTGCCAACGCGAGAATAAACTAATAACCGCATAACCCTACACCGCACCACGAGTGCAAAAACACGCGCCACCGCGACTCTGCGGCAACGCCACATACCGCCGAACGTTAGGTACAATAGCAGCCATATGATATTTAAAGGGTTGGGTGCTCTAATGACTAAATTGGGGGGCCAACATTTCCCCTCGCTGCGAAGAGGCTCGCCAACCCGCCGTAACCTAGCTTGTTAGGCACTAAGAAAACATTAAGAACCAGTCTCGCACGAATCGCGAATCGCCCCAACTCAGCTGCACTCCTCCGCTTCAACGGATGTGTAGCGGTTAGGTGAGTAGATTATGGAGCATGTTCAACCGTACTCAAGTGAGATCTTTTCTGTTTCAAATCAACTTGAAAACCGCTACAGTACCTAACAAGCCGGTATATGCCATTGCCGCTCCGTACCGCGAGAGTCTTCTGGCTAAAGATGACTGCTGGGTGGACGGCGGTTCGGCCCGCCCCGGCTTCCGCCGGGGACCCCCCGCTGGTGTCATGGTTTTTGCATCCTCTCCTATCCGCCAGCGACTCAGATGATAAGTGCTCTAATGTTTGATCCTGCTTGCCGCGCCAGGCTACAGTTTGTAACAAAATGAATATTTTGAACCCTTTACTCTATAGCAAAAACTCATGCCACCGCGACTCCGCGGCAACGTCACATACCGCTGAACGTTATGCGTAATACATTGACTAATTGATGAATACATCTGTCGATAATATTATAGGTTTTCTAAAAGAGCTCTCAGGTTTACAGGATATCAAATCTGAATCTGATATTTTCGCCGATCTTGGAA
>Ga0209723_1004532_pt1 | contig 15336 bp, 7 predicted proteins | sample BiotimSIPDNA_2_FD_185750 | JGI IMG/M metagenome (GOLD analysis project Ga0209723, IMG submission 185750) | Anaerobic biogas reactor microbial communites from Washington, USA - Biogas_R2 time_0 SIP DNA (SPAdes) (version 2) | ecosystem: Engineered > Bioreactor > Anaerobic > Unclassified | place... | reverse complement strand
CATAATATCGAAAGGTTCATATATTATCATAACCCTATGAAAAATAGAGCCAGGGAAAGCGGCGTTTAACAATTTGGTGGGATGTAATGATTGAGAAGACAGAGCTGGCACACATTCTAATTTTAGAGGAACCAAACGCTGTTGTCAAGGGAAAGACGGAATCCAACGTCTGCGGCATTTTTATTGGGCGCATATCAAGGGGATGAGCACAATGGCTTTATCGCCTGCTGAGGAGCAATACTCCGAAATATGCATAAATCCCATTGCTCTTCAAAAGAGACTGATTCAGGAGCTTCTTAATCTTAGAGAAGAGAGACAGCAGTTACTGGCAAAGCTAAGAGACCTGAGCAGCACTCCGGAACCCGATCGGGATCTTGTTGCTTCTGTTAACGGCGCACTAGATCTTAAGGGGGATATTTCCAAGCAAGCCGGTGTGCCGTTTGAGGTCTCTGCGAAGATGCTCGAAATGGACCTGACCATTCAGATCCTGGAGCAAAGAATTAGCGCCATGGAGGAGAAGAAGAGGACTTCTCATGGCAGAGCGACGGCACACAGGATCAAGAGGCTTGAGGAGCTTTTAAAGGATTACGGGGGATCGCAGGCCTTCAAGCAGCTTCAGAGCGATCTGGGGCTTAGCCCCTCCCAGTTCACGCGTCTGGTGAAGTGCCTTGATAAGCGATGCTTTGAGATCCAGAGATGTCCAGGCGCGCAGAGAGGGGAGAAAATGCTGATACTCAAGTGATGGGGTAAAGGCTTTCTAACACCTATTGAGTTTTGACGTGAAATGTGAATATTTAAGGAGAAAGAAGGCTTAATAATCACTTATATTACCTTTAATGCTTTATTAATATTTGGATTCGGATGAGATTTTACTTAAGATTTATATTTCATATTTGAACTGCAAAATCGATAATAATCTACTGGATTTTGGCTCTAAAATTGCTTTTATTTAAATAGATCGCTTTTACTTTTTATGCAAAAACTAAAATTTATATAGGAGTGCGACAATTGGATAGTTTGGCGGGGTCAAATCCCCGACTAAAAAGAACGGAGTATGGAAGAAATGGAAGTATTTGAAGGAGAAACAGTAGCTGGAACAGGAGAAAATGCCCCAGCACCCTGCTGTCTCTCATGTGGTTGCAGTGGTAGCCTTGGATACAACCAGATGAACGCTCAATGGAATGCTGGTAACTGGTAGGCACCCTGGAGCAATATAAGGAGGACGGTATCTGTAACGATCGTTACAGATATTCCTTCCTTATATTTAACCAAATTAACGAAGTTGTGGTTCGCTATTGTACAAGTGCGAATGAATACGGATCCCCTGAAATGGGCTTCAAACATCGAAGTTATGAGATGGATGGTGAAGAAACATGTTGGAATTTGAGACTATGGCAAAAAATATGTATGCATGGGACGATGAAAAAGGCCTGTTTATTCCATTCTCATCAACTATGAGGGCCGTAAAAAGCGAGATTTCAAAACTTAACTCTGTATCAAAAGAAATGGTCATTGAACGACTAAAAGATGATTTTAATTGTGATGATATTTCTTTTTGTTACAATTGGTTAAAAAAATGGGAGAAAATTCATGTTCCCGACTATAAATCTCAAATCCCAAAGGAAATTGACAAATCAGAAATAAAAAGTTATTTATTTGCGCATTGTCTCTCACAACTTTCATTATGCACTACTGAAGATTGCAATTTTAGATGTAGATATTGTTCCTTTTCCGACTTTTATGAATATAACCGCGGCTATTCCGATAAATATATGGATTTTGATACTGCAAAGAAAGCAATAGACTATTTTATCTCACTATTAAATGAGGGAAAGAAATATAATCCTATAAGAAAACCCGCATTGGGGTTTTACGGAGGCGAACCCTTATTAAATTTTGGATTGATAAAAAAATGTATAGAATATATAGAAAGTATCTATAATGACTATGAAATTATATACACTATTACAACAAATGGAAGTATGCTAGATAAAAAAAGAGCAAATTGGCTTATGGAGCATGATTTTATTATATTTGTTAGTTTAGATGGACCGGAAGACGAGCATGACAGGCTTAGAATTTATGAAAATGGAAAAGGATCATTCAGAGATGTCATTAAGAATGTGACTCGAATTATTAGGAAAGGATATAAAGAAATCTATTGTATGCCAGTTTTTGATTGGAAAAGCGATCTTTTTAAGCGCGAAGAATTCTTCAATAGAAATGACATCCCTTCTGTAGCGCGTATAGCTTTAGTTAATAATATTGAGGGGTGTAGGTACTATGAGCAGTTTACGGAGAAAGATTATTCTGCCTTTTTAGGGCAGTTAGAAAGAGCTAGATCCTGCTATTATAAGGACCTTAACCTTCAAAGAGGGAAAGAAAAACTCTCATTTTTCGATAAATTAGTCGGTTTGGATCCTGGAGAGGATCTTTTTAAAAGTGTATCAATCTATATCCAGCCATTAATAATGCCATTTACTGGCGCATGTATACCAGGAAGAAAGCTATTTGTAGATGTATATGGTAATTATCATGCGTGCGAGAGGGTAAATAGCTCATTTCCTATTGGAAATGTGAATGATGGATTAAATTTTGAAAAAATTAGCAAATTAATTGTGGGTTATCTTAGAAGCATGGATAAATGCCCAAGTTGTAAGGTTAGCCGAAAATGTACCTATTGTTACCAGAATTTCATGACTGATAATGGGTTTTCACCATCTTCAACGGTCTGCGAAAATATCGAATCTATTAAGAAAGCCTCTTTTGCTAGGTCATTTAATATAGCCGAGATATATCCAGAATTTGTTGAAGAAAGTAATTATAAGCATAAAAATATAAAAAAATACTATGGTGATGATCGAAATGTATTTCAGACTTAACCCAGAGTGCTATCTCATAAGGGGGGAGAGATGCGGTGCTATCTTCGATTTAATAGATACCAAAATATACGCTCTAAATCAACAAGAAACAAAGTTAGTGACAGCTTGTGAAAAAAATGACCCAATTAGCGGGGATGAAAAATTACTTAATGAGCTTAAACAGCTTTGTTTAGGAAATTTTTATCCTAATAAAATATATGTACAGAAACTGAGGGTAGGCTCTCGTGAGAATAAATATAATCCGCTCAACCCGATTGAACCACCGGACCTTCATAGAGCCTTCTTAGAGATAAATAATTCATGTAATAGAGATTGTTGGTTCTGCGGTTATCACGGGATTAAAAGAAGCTTAGGCTGCATGGGCTGTAATAAATGGAAAGAGAATGGCAGTGCTTTAAGTATAGAAAAATGGAAAATTGTTATAGACGGGCTAAGGGACCTACGCTGTAGAGACATTTTTATAACAGGAGGAGATTTGACGTTGGCTTGGGATAATACTCTGGAGATTTTAGATTATGCAAGTAGGAAATTCAGCAATATCTATACGATTCTACATCAGCAAAGCATATCCTCCGAGAAATTGGATAATTTGGACAATATGTCTAAAGTGATAGTCCAAACTGATGACTTAAATGGTGCCCAATATGAAAATCTATTAATGCTCTTGGTGGTAGAACCTGGGAGAGGGGGAGATACAAATAGCTTAAAAAGGAAAAATATAATGAAGGACTACATTATCGGAAACAGAAAATTCTTATCAAATAATCGAGTATTAACGTCAAAAAACAAGATTATGCCAGTAAATATGTATAAGTTTTTGGATAATATAGAATACCACCCTTGTCTAGGCCATACATTAGCAATATGTCACAACGGGAATGTTACTCCATGTCCACTAATGAGGCGTCATAAATTTGGCAATGTGAGAAATAGTGAGATTTATACTGTTTTCGAGAAAGAATGGAGAAGCATATATGAATTTTGGGGATTAAATTTAGATAAAATAGATCGATGTACCGGTTGCGAGTTCAGATACGCCTGTACTGACTGTAGGGCCTTGGAAGAAAATCTAACAGGAAAATTAGATGGTAAGCGGCTGTGCAGTTACAATCCAAAAGAAGGAGAGTGGTATTAATGGACCATAGTTATAAGTATTTCTTTATGAAGTTTGTTAGACCGCATGCTCATACTCTAGCGTTCCTCCTCGTCTTGGAGTTTATTGGCATGCTCTTTACTTTCGTCAGTCCGTTGCTGGCAAAATCTCTAATAGATGATGTCTTTATAGGCAGAAGGACCGAGCTATTCGGTTACATCCTTTTGGGGACCGCCGCAACATACATTATTTCGGCGGTTTCGACTTACCTCTCTGGCTATGGCAAAGGAAAATTGGATTTGGTTCTATTCAATGATGTGACCAAAGAGGCCTTCGATGCGGTCCAGTCTGCATATATTAAAAAAACCCAAGAAATGAAGGTAGGAGACCTTCTTAGTCGCATCGTGGCCAATACTAGATCAGCTATAATTATATTTACTCAGATAGTTCCACAGTTTGTTGTTAATGTGGCACGCATAATTACACCTTTTACCATAATGCTTTTCTATGATTGGAAGCTAACTCTTATTGTAACAACTCCAGCATTGTTCTTTCTTCTTCCTATGTTATTTTTTGGAAAAAGATTGGAACAGACGCAAAAGATATCTCTCGAGAAAACCGGCTCAATATATTCATTTCTAAAAGAAAGTCTTACAATGATACCATTGATAAAGGTCTTTGGCCTTGAAAGGTGGTCTCGAGATAAGTTCAATGAACAGATGAAGGATTACTACGATGTATCCATAGATTATACAAAAAATAATTCAATGGGATCCTCTGTGAATTCTCTAATTTACGGAGTACCTATAGCTTTGCTTATCCTTTTCGGTGGTCCGATGGTAATACAAGGTTCTTTGACCATAGGCACGTTTACCCTTTTCATGACCAATGTCGCTCTCGTCTTCGGCCCCATTTCACAGTTTGCTTTCTTATGGTCGTATTATAAGAGCTCTTCGCCCGCCTTCGACAGAGTAAAGAATATATTTGAGCTAGAGCAGGACAAGGGAGGCGATAAAGAATTGGTAGTGAAAGAGGGCTCTGTAACGTTTAATGATGTCTGGTTCTCCTACGACAATAGGCCCATCCTCCAGCGATTTAATGCTACCTTTAAGAAGGGCTTGAATTATGTAGTAGGAGATAACGGGACAGGGAAGTCTACTATCCTCAAATTATTGTGTTCTTTTTATCCTTTAGAGCAAGGAAAAATCACAATTGATGGACAGGATATTTTCGAAGTAAGGAGAGAAGATTTGAGGAAAAACGTCTCCATGATATTTTCCGATCCCTATCTGTTTGATGGCACCATTTATGAGAACATTCACATAGGTAACCTATTGGCGTCTAAAGAAGAGATCATCAAAGCTGCAAAGTTAGTTAGAGTGCACGAGTTTATAACGAGTTTGCCACAGGGGTATGAAACGCAGGTTGGAGAGGGCGGATTGAAGCTATCGAGCGGGGAAAAGCAAAAGATTGCATTGGCAAGGGCAGTTTTGAAGGACTCCCCGATAGTACTTCTGGATGAAGTGACGAAGTCTGTAGACGCAGACTCAAGAAAGTCGATCAATGAAGTCATTAAGAACTTTAAGAATAAAAAAACAATCATCATTATCACACATAATCCGAGCGAAATAGAGCAAGACAGCAATATAATCGATTTAGGACAGGAAAGTAGACGCGAAAACCACGTCCATCATTCCTTCGAAGTACCTTTGTCAAAAGCAATATTTTCATAAATGACGTATTATCTTTATTTGTAGTTGTCAGGAGAGCTTGCCCACATGACTCACCATAAAATTTATATCGTTATGCATCGTATCTCGTCAAACGCCGTAAGCAAAGCGACAAGAGAGTGTCGGGGACAATTGAAATGGCATATTTAGGTAGAGTAATTTTGATAGCTCTCTATCACATGTCGAAGTAGTGATTGTGGTATTGATGAGTGAACGAAATGGATTAGCGGAAGCTGGACAAGCCTATAGCAGGCTATCAATATTAGAATTAATAGCACTGCTTGCGCTCGTTTCAGTATATGCAATGAATCAACCCATAAGAAGATCGTCTAAAGGTCATATCCATCGGCATACTATATCAAGGGAGGTACTTTTATGATGAGTAAAAAATTTTTCTATATTCTATCGTTAATAGGATTAATAATATTACCTTCAGGCGCAATAGAGAGCGGCAATCCTGCTCTCTATTATGCCTATAAAGGGCTGGAGAAGTTTGGAGTCGAAGATGCATGGGGTATGGGCTATACAGGCAAGGGGGTAAATGTAGCGGTAATAGATAGCGGCATAGACTTCGCCACTCCAGACCTCATAGGGACTCAGGCCCATATTTCGAATAAAAGCTCTCTTTACTATGGCTGGCCAATCGTGATCGATCTGGATTCTCTAATACAATATCAGCAAGATTCAAATCACTTGTTTATTCGGAGTCGCTATGCGAATACCTCCTCAACCGATGTGAGAGGCTACCAGACGACGGGAACTAGCAAGAGTGACATCTACCACATTGGCGACCATCCCGATATGCATCTCACCCAGTTTCATGGCCAGCCTGTGAAGGTTCTCCTGGTCGATGAGAAAAGCCCCAATATATACGATACAGTTTATGTCGATCTGAACAATAATCATGATTTCAGAGACGATAAACCATGCAGGAAAGGGGATGAGATATCCTATTGGGATAGAGATAACGATGGCTATCCAGATGAATCGGGAGGCATGATCTACTTCATAGCAGATGGCAAGACGCCTCTGCCCCTATCCAGAATGCTTTACGGTGAAGACACAAAAATACCTAAGAATGGTGAGTTGGTTGCCTTCCATTACGATGATGGCTCTCATGGAACAATGTGCACTGGAATAATAGCTGCTCAGGGAAAAAATATCAAGGGAATAGCTCCGGATGCCAAAATCATACCGATTCAAAATTCGAGAGAGAACGACATGCTTCTTTATTTCCTCGCTTCACTCGGCTATGATGGAGTTCCAAATACGAGAGATGAAGCGGACATTATAAGCAAAAGCGGAGGCTTTTCGTATCTCTTCAACAAAGGTGCTGACGAGGGTTCAACCTTCTTAGAATATCTAATTACTAACATTTCGCCATTTACAACCATGATTTTTGCGAATGGAAACGATGGATCGGGATACGGCACCAGTCAGTCTCCATCGAGTGAGCACGTAATCAACGTTGGTGCAATTTATGATCTGTGGTGGAATAATTCTTCCTATAGCGAGGATGTAGTCTGTTTTTCTTCTCGTGGTCCAAATGCCCTGGGTCAGGTCAAGCCTAATGTGTTGGCTACTGGCTATCTCGCACCTAGAGTCTTACCTTTGTGGGATACTCATAGTGGCAAAGCTGCATGGAACAATAACTGTGGAGGGACTAGCGGCGCAACACCACACGTTGCAGCAGTTATGGCCCTGATATACCAAGCTTACAAAGAGAAATACGGAGAATTCCCCACATCTGAGAAGGCCAGGGATATCCTCATGTCCTCAGCCACAGACATCGATGAAGAGGTCTTCGTCCAGGGTTCAGGGATCGTAAATGCCAGAAAGGCGATTGAAATCGCATCAGGGGATGATGGAGTTCTGATTGAGCCTGCGCTACTTGTTACAAAGCCTGTTGAGGCTGGATCTAACCTGAAGTTCAACTTCACGATCTCAAACTACTCCAGTAAGACGATCGATCTAAAGCCACAGATACTCATAAAGGACAAAATAAAAAACTTGTCATTTGAATCGACAGAGGAAAACGCCTTCTTTCCAATACATAGTGATATGCTTGACTGTGATCTGATAAAGGTCTCCTCTTATTATCCCAGAGATACCAGGAGCACGAAGTTGGATAAATATGAGGGTTTTGATATCTATCTATATAATTGGGAAGATAGGGACATAGATGGAGAGGTACAAGAAAGCGAACTTGAAGCCATCGCTGTAGTCGCTGATGATGTGAGTCTCGGATTTACTTCCGAGGTGAGAATGCATCATCCTGTGGAACGATCGGGTGACGGAATCGTAGCTGGCCTGAAAAGAAGAGGTGAAATCAAGAACGATGAGGTTCATGTGGTGATTGAGACATACAAATGGAAACCTTGGAACATCGGAATAAATATCGATGGTAATAATGTCCACGTTTCAATACCAATGCCTAACACCACCGGAATGTATCAGGGAAAAATACTCTTAGAATACAATGGCGAGCGGCAGTGTATCCCTGTATCTTTCTCAACACACAGAAATGATGATATCCAAATAAACAATACTGCGGATATCTACGAAAATGCAAAGATCTATGGAAGATTCGAAGGAGAAGGCAAAAGGTGCTGGGATTCAAGAATCTATCCAATATATCACCATGGTCACGATCTAGCAACCATTGATGTTACATGGGAAGACCCAAATACAGATATCGATGTTTATCTCTATGGAGGACATGATTTTAACACTTCAAAGATCTGGAAATTTCCTACAACCCCACCCATAGAGCTGCCCGAACTGAGAGTCTTAAAAGAAAACGGGCATAGCATGATGATCAGAGGATTCCACGCTATTGTTCGCGGAGATAAATATATTGGCGGAGGCTATAGCAGGTTTTACACATCCACGGGAGAGAACAAAGAAGTGATATCCGGCATATTGACAGAAGGTCTAAATCTTATCGTTATCGACCAAGTGTTCTCAGGAGGCAAGAAATACGGAGAGAACGTGACAATAAACATCAATGTCACGCCTTTTAAGCCAATAGATCTCAAAGCAAAAGCTGGAGATATAATAAGCTTCCTGCCGCCTGGAATAGATTGCATAATAGGCTTTTCCGGTGCTGAAGAGGTCAAAGGCGAGGAGTTTGGCTTCAGCCCGAAGGCCTTTCAGGCGGAAGAAGGAGATGTGATAATTATACGTTCCAACGATACTGAATACTCGCCACAGATATTCTTTGATTCAAACGAAAATGGAACTATGGATTGGGGTAACGATATGTACTTCAGATTAAATGGCAGTAGTACGATGGACGAGCTAATATTCGCCGAAAAGAGGTATGATGATATAAATCCATTTTATACTGATCTAATACCAATCCATAAAAAAGGAACTTACTTCCTTCTGGTCATGAATCCTTACGGCCGTCTCGAATTATATCATATGAAAAACCGATACGAGAATAATTCTAGCGCATCAATAAAGATCAAAGTGCCCGAACAAGCAGGGGCCTATTTGGGGATAGCAGAAAAGGGTGGAACTCTCATTCCTATTCCTGTTAAACTGACGGTGGAGGCTGGGGAGCCGACGTCTATCTGTTTAGACGCCGTGAACCATACTGATCGGAGCCTGCCCTTCGAAGTTACGCTGAAGGTACAAGACAAATTTGGCAACCTAGTCGAAAATACAACAACTGCCGGGGTAGAGTTTAACGACGCTACGAAGAAGGTTGATCTTGTAAAAGGAATTGGATCGATCAACTTAACAGCGCCTAATAAAGCAGGAAGATATAAGGTTAAAGTGCAGAGCCAATATGGCATAGCGGAAAAAGATATTGAAATCGCTGATAAAGCCCTTAATGGAACGGGTAATACCAGCATCAACAGCCCAGGGAGCGCAGAAGCGATATCTGAAGCTAAAGAAACTATGCCTTCAGATGAAAAGAAGGACTCGATTAAAGAAGTTCAATCGGTATCGGTCCTCTCGGACAGTGGCAATATAAGACTTACCTGGCAGGCTTCGGAGGGAGTTGATCATTATAACGTGTACCGCCTCAAAGATGGTGCCCCTGAAAAGCTTGCTGAAGTGAAGAGTCCCGAATATATTAAGAAAGGAGAACTCTGGAAGAGTTATACCTTCAGAATCTCTGCCGTGAACAGCGAAGGAAATGAGAGTGAACTTAGCGATCCTGTGGGGATCGTGGTTACTCCATGAAATAGGGTGGGTGTTGCCCTTCACACTCCACTAATTTTATGGTTCGATAGAAGTAACAGAGGATAACTATGCGGATACACAATGAGCTATTAAGATCAATCCTTATTCTGTCGTTAATTGGATTAGTAATACTACCTTCAGGCGCGATGGAGAGCGGTAATCCTGCGTTATACAATGCATATAATGGCTTAGACAAACTCGGAGTCGAAGATGCTTGGGATATGGGCTATACAGGCGAGGGTGTGAAGGTAGCTGTAATGGACAGTGGCGTAGATTTTGCCACTCCTGACCTTATCGGGACTCAGGCCCGAGTCACCAATGCCAGCTCACCTTACTATGGATGGCCGTTGGTGATCGATATCGATTCTCTAGCCCATTACATTCAAGGCTCGGAGAACTTCCTTGTCCAAAGCCAATATGCAGATACTACGTCCACCAATGTGAGCGGCTATCAAGTAACCGGGACCAGCAAAAGCGGCATCTATCATATTGGAGCCCATCCTGATAGTCACCTTGCTCAATTTTACGGACAGCCTATTAAGGTCCTATTAGTAGACGAAAGAACTCCTAACACTTATGACACCGTGTACGTGGATCTGAATAATAATCATGATTTTCGAGATGACAAACCCTGTAGAAAGGGCGATGAGATCTCATACTGGGACAGGGAAAATGACGGCTATCCGGATGAGTCTGGCGGCATGATTTATTTCATAGCGGATGGAAAAACGCATCTGCCACTCTCGGAAATACTCTATGGGGAGAAGGCAAAAATACCGAAGAATGGAGAACTGATTGCATTTGAGTATGATGACTCCGGTCATGGAACCATGTGTGCCGGTATAATTGCTGCTCAGGGGAGAAATATCAAAGGCATCGCTCCGGATGCAAAAATAATGCCTGTGCGAAATTCGATAGAAAGTGACATGCTTCTCTACCTACTCACATCAATAGGATCTGACGGTGTCCCAAATACAGGAGACGAGGCCGATGTTGTAAACCGAAGCGGGGGCTTTTCGTACCTATTCAACAAGGGGGCAGACGAAGGCTCGGCCTTCCTGGAGTATCTGACTACTATTATCTCGCCATCTACGACAATTGTAACTGCAAACGGAAACGACGGATCTGGATATGGTACCTGTAGTTCCCCATCAAGTGAACATGTGATCAATGCAGGCGCGATCTACGACCTCTGGTGGAATAATTCATCGTATAGCGGGGATTTAGCTAGCTTCTCCTCTCGCGGTCCTAACGCTCTGGGACAAATAAAGCCGAATGTTTTGGCGGTTGGTTATCTTGCACCCAGAGTTTTACCCTTGTTCGAAACCCACAATGGCAAAACTGCATGGAATGATATGGGTGGTGGAACCAGTAGTGCAACGCCGCATGTCGCCTCAGTTGTCGCTCTGATCTACCAGGCCTACAAAGATGCACACGGGAAATTCCCGACCTCTGAAAAGGCCAGGGATATTCTCATGTCCTCAGCTACAGACATTGACGAAGAGATATTTGCTCAGGGTTCCGGAATAGCAAATGCCAAGAGGGCAGTAGAAATTGCTTCCGGAAAAGATGGTGTTCTGGTTGAACCGGCACTATTGGTAACAAGTCCTGTCGAGGCCGGATCTGATCTAGTGTTTGATTTCAATATCACAAACTATTCCAGTGAGAAGATCGACCTAAGGCCCCAAACGCTGATAAGAGATAAAAGATCGGAGCTAACGCTGAAATCATCGAACAAAGATATCCGTTTTAAATTACCAAAGGACATGCTTGATTGCGATTTGCTGAAGATCTCCTCATATTATCAAAGGGAGGCAAGAAGCACAAAATTGGAGAGATATGAAGGGTACGACCTATATCTCTACAATTGGAGAGATGTCAACGGCGATGGAGAGGCTCAAGATGCTGAACTAGAAGCTATAGTATCACCGCCCAGGGATATGGGCCTGGGATTTACTTCCGAGGCCAGGATCCATAATCCATACGATCGAACAAATGACGGAGCCGTCGCTATATTGAGAATAAGGGATAAGATCGAGAGCGATGAGATAAATGTGATCTTGGAGGGTTTCAACTGGAAAACATGGGAAATAGGAATGAATCTAAATGGGAAGCATTCCCGAATCTCAATACCAACAACCAATACCACTGGTGTGTATCAGGGTAGGATAGTCGTAGAATACGGTAAAGAGAGACAATGCATTCCTGTTTCTTTCTCAACATACAGGCATGACGAGATCAGAATAAATAATACAAATGAGATTTATGAGAACGCCAAGATCTATGGAAGGTTCGAGGCTGAGCCTAGTAAGTTCTGGGACACAAGATTTTATCCGATATATCATGAGGGCCGCGATTTGGCGTCCATCGAAGTAACATGGGAAGATCAGGATACCGATATAGACGTCTATCTTTATGGGCAGAATACCTTCAATGCCTCAGAGATTTGGCCATTTCCTGCAATGGCCCCCATAGACGTGCCTGAACGGAAAGTGCTAAAGGAGAATGGGCGCAGTACTCAGGTCTCTGGAATCAATGTCTTGCCTTATGGAGATCGAGGTGTTGGCGGTAGTTACAACAAATTTTACACATCCACGGGAAAAAACAGAGAAATCATTACTGGCGAGCTTACTGATGGGCTGAACCTGATAGTCTTGCATGAAGTGGTCTCTACAGGAAAAATGTACGGAGAGAATGTAACCATAAACGTCAGCGTAATGCCTTTTCAATCAATTGAACTCAAAGCCAAGGCTGTAGATCGATTGACCATACAACCTACTCATATGGATAGTATAATCGGCTTCTCAACGGGAGACGAGATCAAAGGCGAAGATCTCGGCTTCAATTCAAGGTCATTCTGGGCAGAGGAGGGAGATGTGATTGTGATCAGCTCCAATGACACAGAGTATTTCCCACAGATATTCTTCGACTCAAATCAGAATGGTACGTTGGATTGGGGTCCAGGAGCGTTCTTCAACTCAAGTGATAGTTGCCCTGCCGACGAACTGATATTTGGTAAGAGGAGATATGATGAGATTGATACATCTCATACCGATATCATACCTATACACAAGAGCGGGACTTATCTTCTTCTTATGAACAATCCTTATGGCCGTTTTGAATTTTATCATCTGAAAAATCGATATCAGGCTAAAGCCAATGGCCTAATTGATATCAAGTCACCAGAGCGGTCTGGGTCCTACCTGGGCATTGCCGAAAAAGATGGAAACCTGATACCAGTTCCAGTTACGCTGCTGGTTGAGCCGGGAGAACCTGTATCCATTGGTCTGAATTTCGATAACATCACCGAACGCAGCAAATCATTTCCGGTCGATTTGGAGTTACAGGACCGGTTCGGAAATCCGGTTGAAAAAGCTGCTGAGGCTACAGTAGAATTCGACAACGTATCTCAGAAAGTGAACCTGGTCAACGGATCAGGCTATATCAATTTGACCGCTCCACATAAGTACGGCACATGCCAGATCAAAGCGAAAAGCAGCTATGGCGTGACCGAAAGAGAGATCAAGATCGCTGATCTGGCACCATTGCCGACCGCAGATGCCAATATCAGTTCGGATATGGCAGTGCAGGTAGCACAGATGACGGCAGAGCTGCCAAAGGAGAAGGCTGATCACCCAAAGAAAGTCGAATCAGTATCATCTATCTTGACAAGTGGCAATATAAGTCTCACCTGGCAGGCTTCAGAGGATGCCGACCATTACAATGTGTATCGCCTTAAAGGTGTCTCATCAGAGAAGCTTGCTGAAGTAAAGAGTCCCGAATATACTATGAAAGGAGAACTCTGGAAGAGCTATACTTTCAGGGTCTCTGCCGTGAACAGCGAAGGAAATGAGAGTGAATTAAGCGATCCTGTGGGGATAGTGGTTACTCCATGAAATAGAGTGGGTGTTGCCCTTCACACTCCACTAATTTTATGGTTCGATAGAAAATAACAGAGGATAACTATGCGGATACACAATAAGCTATTAAGATCAATCCTTATTCTGTCGTTAATAGGATTAATAATATTACCTTCAGGCGCAATGGAGGGCGGCAATCCCGCTCTCTACAATGCATACAAAGGGCTGGATGACCTTGGTGTAAAGGATGCATGGGATATGGGCTACACGGGCAAAGGAGTGAATATAGCGATAATAGACTTTGGCATAGACTTCGCTACTCCAGACCTCATGGGAACTCAAGCCCGTGTCTCAAATGTAAGCTCTCCTTACTATGGCTGGCCCATTGTAATAGATCTGGAGTCTCTCTCCTATTATCAGGATGGAACCTCTGGCTTTAGTTCTCATTATGCAAATACTACCTCGATGGATGTAAGGGATTATCAGGTAACAGGAACCAGTAAGAGCGGGATTTACCATATTGGAGATCATCCCGACCAGCACATTGCTCAGTTTTATGGCCAACAAGTGAAGGTTCTCGTGGTCGATGAGAGTGTCTCTAGCGTTTATGATACAGTATACGTTGATTTGAACAACAACCATGATTTCAGGGATGATAAGCCTTGCAGAAAGGGCGATGAGGCCTCCTATTGGGATAGAGATAACGATGGCTATCCTGATGAATCTGGTGGCATGGTTTACTTTATAGCTGATGGCAAGACGCCTCTGCCTTTATCAAGGATGCTCTATGGTGAGAAAGCAAAGATACCGAAGAGTGGAGAGTTAATTGCATTTGAGTGCGATGGTGACTTTCATGGAACCATGTGCGCCTCATTAATAGCGGCCCAGGGCAAAAATGTTATGGGCATCGCCCCTGATGCCAGGATAATATCTGTTCGACTGGGAAAAACTGAGGAGCTTCTCTGGTTGCTGGCTGTGCTCGGCTATGATGGAGTTCCGAATACTGGAGATGAGGCAGATGTTGTAAGTCGAAGCGGAGGTTTCATGTATCGCCTTAACAAAGGTGCTGATGAGGGCTCAGCATTCTTAGAATATCTCTCCACAAACGTCTCTCCGTCCACAGCTATGATATTTGTAAGTGGAAACGACGGTTCAGGGTATGGTACCTGCAACCCACCTTCAGGAGAGCATGCGATAAATGTAGGCGCAACCTATGATCAATGGTGGAACAACTCCTCCTATCGAGGAGATGTAACCTGTTTTTCTTCTCGCGGGCCGAACGCTCTAGGTCAGGTCAAACCGAACGTACTAGCCCCTGGCTACCGTACGCCCGAATCTCTGCCTTTATGGATAACTCACAGCGGCAAGGCCGCATGGGACAATCATGGCGGCGGGACCAGCGGTGCAACACCCCATGCGGCTGCAGTTGTCGCTCTGATCTACCAGGCTTACAACCTGAACAGCGTGGCACTTACTCCCCACTAAAATTTATCCTTCTGTTAATGAGCCATTTTTGAAACTGATTTTCCAAAATAAGCCACGATATTAAATTATCTTCGTACCGAAATATACTT
>Ga0209723_1004530_pt1 | contig 15337 bp, 15 predicted proteins | sample BiotimSIPDNA_2_FD_185750 | JGI IMG/M metagenome (GOLD analysis project Ga0209723, IMG submission 185750) | Anaerobic biogas reactor microbial communites from Washington, USA - Biogas_R2 time_0 SIP DNA (SPAdes) (version 2) | ecosystem: Engineered > Bioreactor > Anaerobic > Unclassified | place... | reverse complement strand
ATGGGTTTGCAAGATTAGCTGAATCAGTCTTTCGGATATTGCATACCTTTCGATGCCTCTTATGTCGTATTTCTTGGTGAGACCGATATAAAAGAAAACTATGAGAAGGTTATGACTTCGAAGGATTGCTTGATAAGATTCAATCCAAGTAGCATACGGTTGCAGAATACAGTCAAACTCCTATTGAACAGGGAAAGGTCCAAGAGAGGTGTAGGTATAGTAAACGTCATTAATCTTTGTGCTTGAATGAGCACAAAGAAGCCATCTTCGGGTTCGGGTCACGGTACTTGGCGAAGTACTGGTCCAGCGATTCGGTCAGTGAGGCGATGTCCTTGTAGTACACATTGTGGGTGACCTCCCGCCTGGTGATCCTCCAACACTGCTCGATCGGGTTCAGATCAGGGGAGTACGGGGGGAGGAAGCAGAGGGCGACCTTGTCCCTGATGTCCTGGTACTCGGGCCATGCCTCACCCTGGACGAGGCGAACCGCCTTCTTGTGCCAAGGGGCATTGTCGAGGAAGATGGTCAGGTGTGGGCCTTGGCCCATCTCGGCGATGAACTCACGCAGCGAGGCGATCACCGTCTCGTAGTTGAACCACCCGGGCTTGGTGACGATGAGCTGGCCTGTGGAGGGGACCACATAGCCGCTGTACGGCGCATTCTTTCTCCCCGGCGCCGACTTCACCTTCGGGCGGGAGCCCTTCCTCACCCACTTGCGGCAGATGGAGGTGGTGATCTGGAAGTGCACCTCGTCTTGGAAAACGATCGATTCCCCCGCCTCCTGCAGGATTTTCAGTTTTTTTTAAAGGCTTTACGCTCCTCCTCGTTCCCCCCGTCCTTTGACGGGAAGGGCTGGGGGCGCACCAGCGAGAAGCCGAGGCTGTGGAACAGCCGCTGGCACTGGCGGACCCCGAGGGCGACGGCGTAGGTCTCCTTGATGTAGGCCGAGAGGCTCGGCCCGTCCCAGACATAGAAGCCGTGCCGCTTCGGATCGTCTTCCTCCAGCATATCCTTGATGTCCGACAGCTGCTGCGGCGACAGCTTCGGGGGCCTGCCGGGCTGCTTCTTCGCCCTCAGCGCGTCGAAGCCGTGCTCATCCACCGTCTTCACCCATAGGGTGATGGCGTTCTTGCTGTCGCCACAGCGGGGGCTGAGGAAGGATGGGGTCAGGCCGCTGAGCACCAGGTTCACGATCTCCACCTTGTGGTGGAACTTCGCATCGTCCGTAGACGATGCGATCATCTTCCCCTCCGCAAGCAGAAGGGCCGGGTCGGTCTTGTATTGGCGTGTGGGCATGCTGTGCTCTCCTGGCCAGAGTATAGCATGCTGATGTCCAGGAGCTCAAGCACAAATATTAATGTCGCTTGCTATATCACGTATAATCCAACTGATACTCAGGCACGATATGTACTGCACAGTGCCGGCCATGAGGGAGGCAAACGAGAGGGTCTTGACGTTAATGAAGGGCTCTTCGGTCACCACAACTCCTTGGGAGAGGTATCCTCGATACATCCTCCTGCTCTGCAGCAGAGCATGTAGTGCAACAAACATCAGCATTTCTTATATATCTATCGCCGCTTTGCGTCTCTTTTTACGCTGTACAAAAATACCGTTGGGAGGAACCACCATGGAAGAGAAATCCAAAGACAAGGAAGGCGCCAAGATCGGAAAGAGCCAAGCGGTGATGCTTGGTACCTTTTTCCTAGTCATGCTCTTCGTCTCAGCATTCAGCTGCTACAGCTGTTCTTATGAGTCTCCGCTCACCCCGCTCGATGAGGAGGAGGCGCGCTTTGTCCTCACTCGCCTGGTCGCCACCAGCTGGGCGCTCGACACCACCGAAGGGGAGGCGACGCTGCCGGAGCTGTACAACCTGGTCATCACGGACCTTGTCTTCGACGAGGAGCTCTCTGCTGATGGGACGCTCAAGGTGAGCTTGAAGGTCAAGAACAAAGTGCCCGTGCTCGGCACCGTCCTCCAAGGCCAGGATGGGAACATCACCCTCTCCTTGAACAAGGCGGATACGGTGGTCCTGCTCTCATGGTCGAGCAGCAAGGATGGCAAGACCGAGATCATCACGCTGCGCGGTTGTGAATCGAAGGCACAGTGCTACTACCTGAAGCAGTGATCCCTGCGCTGCACCCCCTGCGGGAGCGGTGGAATATACCGCGTACTCAACTTCTTGATTCCGCCGCTCCCGCACTCTCGTGCATTGTGGTCTGTTCCGCTTCAGTGTTCGTGTGATGCGCCCGCTTCCGGATGAGGGCGATGTGGATGGTGACCAGCGTCCCGATGACGGGGAGGATGATGTACACCACCGTCGAGCGGGCGACCGCCATGGAGATGGCGAGGCCGAGCCAGAGCCAGAGGATGGCGAGGATCTTCGTCTTGACGGGCACCCCCTCGCCGGTTCTCCAGTGGCGCAGGTAGCTGCCGAGGATCCTGCTCGCTTCGAGGCGGCGGGCCAACTTCGGGCTTGAGAGGGTGTAGCAGGCCGAGGCGAGCAGGGCGAAGGGGGTGGTCGGCAGGAGCGGCAGGATGATCCCGATGGCCCCCAAGAGGGCGAAGAGGGAGCCCAGGATGATCAAGAGGATGCGGCGGATCGGGCGCCTCTTGGCTGTGGTATCGTCGCTCATGGGTGTACTGTGATGAAGCGGGGCGGCCCTGTCAACAAGCGGCGGCCTCTTTTCAATGCGTGAAGAGCCAGTAAAGACCCCAGACGATGGCGATGAGGATGAGGATGACCGGCGTGAAGACGAGGAAGGCGCTGATGATCATGGCCAGCAGGTCTCCCTTCTCCAGCGCCTCCTTCTCCTCTTCCGTGTTCCGCTTCTCTGCCCCCTCCACATCGAGCACGCGGCGGATCTTCTTGCCAAAGAACATCGCGCCTACTTCCCGTCGCCGATCAAGGGGTGGTGGCAGGCGACGAAGTGATCTGGCTCAAGCTCACGCCACTCGGGCACCACGTGGGTGCAGATCTCCGTCTTGTAGCGGCAGCGGGTGTGGAATTTGCACCCGGCCGGCGGTTTGATGGGAGAGGGGATGTCCCCCTCGAGCAGCATCGTCTCCTCATCACTTCTGCGGTCGGTGGTCGGGATGGCGGCCAAGAGCGCCTCGGTGTACGGGTGCAGTGTCCGGCTGAAGATCTTCTCGGCCGGGGCGAGCTCGACGATGGTACCGAGGTACATCACGCCGATGCGGTCGCTGATGTACTTGACCACCGCGAGGTCGTGGCTGATGAAGAGGTAGGTCAACTTGCTCTTCTCCTTCAGCTCACGCAAGAGGTTGATGATCTGGGCTTGGATGGAGACGTCGAGCGCACTGACCGCCTCATCGCAGACGATGAAGCGGGGATTGAGGGCCAGCGAGCGGGCGATGCCGATGCGCTGCCGCTGGCCACCGGAGAACTGGTGGGGGTAGCGGTGGATCATGTAAGGGGCAAGGCCGCACTCCTCCATGACGCTCATGACGTACTCCTGCATCTCCGGCCCATCCTTCTTGAAGAAGCGGTGGGCGAGCAGCCCCTCGCCGATGATCTGGCCCACCGTCATGCGGGGGTTGAGCGACGAGTACGGGTCCTGGAAGATCAACTGCATCTCCTGGCGCAACAGGCGCATCTCGCCGAAGGTGAGCCGGCTCACGTCGACGCCGTTGTCCCGCTCCTTCTCGTGGAGGGCGAAGTCGGCGTTGTCCGCCCACTCGGCGCGCAGGGCATCGAGGCGTGCGTTGGCCTCCTTGATGAGAGCGGCAGATTCGGCAAGATGCGCCCTGTCCTTCTCTTGTTCGCCCTTGAGCTTCTGCAGCTGTGCCTCTTTTCCTGTCGTCCCCCTGCCCTTCTTCTCTGCCGCCCTGATGGCGCGCTCCACCTCGGCGATCTCCAGTGCCCGGTCCTTGATCGCTTCGTCCGTCTCGTGGTGCGCACGGCTGTGCTGATAGAGGTCCAAGAAGAGCGGGGTGAAGAGGGAGAGGTCGTCGACGATGAAGAAGCCGCCGATGAGCTGGACGATGTCGAGGTAGGCGTTGCGGTAGCGCTTCTGCGCCTCGAGGCTTGCGTTCTGTGCGATGAAGACGCGCTTCTGCTCCACCGTCTCATCGCCTTGCGCCTCCTCCCACTCCTTCTGCGCCTTCTCCATCGCCTCCTCGAGCGCCTTGAGCTGCTCCTTGTGCTTTGCGAGGTTGACGATCGTCTCCTTCACGTAGCGCGGCGCCATCTCATCAAGCGAGACCCCGTAGTAGAGGGTCTTGCCGTCCGTCTGCCGGTAGAGCTGGAGGAGCGTCCGGCCAAAGGTCGATTTGCCACAGCCGCTCTCTCCAACCAAGCCGAGCGTCTCTCCGGCGTAGATCTCGAGGTCTACGCCGTCGACGGCCCTCACAAAGAGCCCCTTGGTCTTGAGCGGGAAGTGTTGCTTGAGGTTTCGTATCTTGAAGAGGATTTCTTTATCGTTCATGGCGTGCCTTCTTGTCTGGGTAGAAACAGCGGATGGTGTGGTTTGCCCCCACTTCTTCGAGCGTGGGGTGTTCGCTTCGGCAGCGATCGGTGGCGTACTTGCAACGCGGCGCGAAGAAACAACCGGAGGGAAGATCGAGCGGGTGCGGTACCGTGCCGGGGATCACCTCGAGCTTCGTCTGCACCGCCGTATCAAGACGGGGGATGGAGAGCATGAGCCCCTCGGTGTACGGGTGGGAGTACTCTCCGTTGGAGAAGATCACATCAACGGGCGCCATCTCGACCACCTCGCCGCTGTACATCACCGCCACGTCGTCGGCCATCTGGTTGATGACCCCCAAATCGTGGGTGATGAAGAGGATCGCCGTCCCCTTCTCCTTCTGCAGGTCGTTCATCAGCTTGAGGATCTGCGCCTGGATGGTGACGTCCAAGGCGGTGGTCGGCTCATCGGCGATGAGGAGGTCGGGCTTGCAGGCGAGCGCCATGGCGATCATGACGCGCTGGCGCATACCGCCGGAGAGCTGGTGCGGGTACTGCTTGGCCACCTCTTCCGGGTTGGGGATCTTCACGTCGGCGAGCATCCTGACCGACTCTCGCGCCGCCTCCTTCTTGTCCATCGCCTGGTGGACCATGAACGCCTCGCTGATCTGTCGCTCGATGGTGAAGACCGGGTTGAGGCTCGTCATCGGCTCCTGGAAGATGACGGAGATGGCGTTGCCGCGGATGGCGTACATCTGCTTCTCCTCGAGCGTGGTCAGCTCCTGCCCCTTGAAGGTGATGGAGCCGCTCTCGATGTAGCCGTTGCCATCGAGCAGGCGGAGGATCGACATGGCCGAGACCGACTTGCCGCAACCGCTCTCGCCGACGACCCCCAGTGTCTTGCCCGCCTCGACGCTATACGAGACGCCGTTGACGGCCTTGACGATTCCCCGTTTGGTAGTGAAGTAGGTATGTAGATCGTTTAGTTCCAATAACATTGACACAGCCGTCTCCTATCTGTCGTTTGACTTGGGGTCGATGGCATCTCTCATGCCGTCGCCCGCCATATTGATGCTCACCGTACAGAGGCTCAGCGCGATGGCCGGGAAGACCCAGCGCCACCAGTACTGCGCCATGACGGTGGAGTCGTTGCAGCCGTAGAGCATATTGCCCCAGGTGGCGTTGGGTTCGTTGACCCCGAAGCCCAGGTAGGAGAGCGACGACTCATAGAGCATGCACAACGCAAAGCTGAGGGTGAGATTGACCAACACCACCGTGATGACGTTGGGCAGGATATGGCGGAAGATGATTTTGATCTCCTTGATGCCCATCGCCTTGGCGGCGGTGACGAACTCCTGTTCGCGGGCCGCGAGGATCTGGCCGCGCACCAGGCGCGCCAGCGATGGCCAGGAGAGGAGGCCCAAGATCACCATGATCATCGAGATGCGCCCCGTCTCGCTGATGCGGCTGCCGATGATGGCACTGAGGATCATGGCCAGCGGCAGGAAGGGGATGGCGTTGACCACCTCGGCCAGGCGCATCAGCAGCATGTCGGTCTTCCCGCCGTAGTAGCCGGAGAAGGAGCCGATGATGATGCCGATGAGGCCGCTGATGATGACGGCGATGGCCCCGATGGTCAGCGTGACACGCCCACCGGTCAAGAGACGGGTGAAGAGGTCACGCCCATACTGGTCGGTGCCCATGAGGTAGCCCTTCAGCCCCCAGGTATAGATCTTGCCGTTCTTGTCCACGGCGTAGTTCTGGAAGTATGCGGAGGAGATCGAGACTATGTTCTTCAGCTTCGGCGCCTTGGCCTGCTTGTAGTTGTTCCACCCCCAGCTGGCCACCGTGCCGTCGCCCAGGAGGGCGGTATAGTGGCCGCGCCCTGCGCTGATGGCCACCGTCTTGCCTTGGATCTGGGCGGGGATCTCCTGGACCCCATGGTCCTCTCCGCCCCAGACGACGACGCGCCCATCGCTGGTCACCGCGGCGGCCGAACGCTCGGTGACGGCAAGATCCACCACCTTGCCCTGGATCTCGGGGGGGACGTAGGAGAAGGGGGTCTCCTTGGAGGAGAGGACCACCACCTCCCCCGCTTTCGTCGTGGCCAGAGCCAAGGTGGTGTTGGCCACCATCTTGGTGAAGGTGCCTTGCCGGTCGGCTGGCACCGGGATGGTGATGAGGTTGGTGTTGCCCCAGACGGAGATGGAGCCGCTTTCTGTCAGCGCCATCGAGATTTGATGGCCGGCGAGGACCTGCTTGACGCGTTGGCCGGAGACGAGGGGCGGGATGGCGCTCAGCGTGAAGCGGTCATTACCCCAGGTGTAGACGCGCCCATTCTCATCGAGGGCGAGGGCGTGGTCGAGGCCCGCGGAGACCTGGACGAACTTGGCAGCGGAGGTGGGGAGCTTCTGCTGCTTGGCGGTCAGGGTCCCCCATTGATGGATCTTTCCACTCGCATCGACGCCGACGCCGAAGACCGAGCCGCCGTCGATGGAGACGGCCGCCCCATCAAGCTCCTTGGAATAGCGCATGAACGACGAGGAGGGCTTGGTGTTCTTCTGAGTCGGGTCCTGGAAGCCGATGTCCATGGGAAAGAAAATCGGGAGGATGAAGACGGCGAGGAAGATGGCGAGGAAGATGTAGAGGCCGAGCATGGCGCTCCACTTCTCACTGAAGTTGCGCAGCATGGTGCGGTAGGGGCTCTGGACCTGCTCCTCCTCGAGGATGGAGAGCGTGGCCGCCCTCCGTCCCAAAAAGAGGGTCTTGAGTACATCGGTGAAGGTTGATCCGTAGGTTCGTTTTGCCATGGTGCTGCTTCTCCTAACTGAGCTTGACGCGTGGGTCGGCCAGCCCATACGAGAGATCCATGAGCAGGTTGCCGATGAGGCTGAGGATGAGATAGAACATCACCATGGCCAAGGAGACGGCGAAGTCCTGCTGGTTGAGCGCGTCGATGATGACCTTGCCCATTCCATTCCAGAGGAAGGTGCGCTCGATGACGACCGAGCCGCTGAAGATCGAGATGAACCAGCCGGTCATGATGGTGATGAACGGGATGAGGGCGTTGCGGAAGGCGTGTGAGTAGATGACGACCTTCTCCGTCAGCCCCTTTGCGCGGGCGGTGCGGATATAGTCCATCCTCAGCGCCTCGATCATGGTGGCCCGCACGTAGCGCGTCAGACCGCCGAGGGAGGTGAAGACCATCACAGAGAGCGGGAGGGCCATGTGGTAGAGCTTGTCGAGGAACATACGGGCCGGCGTGCCCTTGAGGGCCGGGGTCTGGACCCCGCTGATGGGGAAGATCGGGATCTTCACCGCGAAGAGGAAGATGAAGAGCAGCGCGATGACGAAGAACGGCAGGCTGTAGCCGATGATGGTGATCACCTGCACCGCGTTGTCGAAGCGGCTGCCGCGGCGCACCGCCGTGGCGATGCCCAGGGGAATGGTGATGAGGAAGACGGGAATCAAGGACCAGACGTTGAGCATGATGGTGTTCTTCATCGGAACGCCGATCATCTGCCTGACGGGCATCTTATAGGTCAAGGAGTACCCGAAGTCCCCCTTTATGGTATTGAAGAGCCAGGTGAAGTACTGGATCACCACCGGCTTGTCGAGGCCGAGGCGGCGTACCGCATCCTGATAGCGGGCTTCGTACTCTTCGGGCTTCATGCTCGCCTTATTGCCTTCGAGCATCATCCGCGCCGGATCTCCGGGAACGGATTTATAGAGGGCGAAGAGCAGGACCGATGCAACCAAAAAGACGACTACGATGTAGACCAGACGTCTGAGAACATACTTGAACATGGCGATGATTCCTTAAAGTGATAGCCTAGGGCAGCAGGCGCTGCCCTAGGCGAGAACATCCACTGTCAACAACGCACAGCGTTATTTGACATCGGCGCGGAGAATGGCGTAGCGGAAGTCCCACGTCGGGGAGGAATCATAGCCAACGATCCGGGGATTGAAGAAGTCATGGTAGATGTCTGAGTAGAGGGGGATGTCCGGAAGCAGGTAGTTCCAGCGCTTCTCGAAGCGGATCCACTTCTCTGCCCAGCCCTTCAGATCCTGCGGGTCGGTGCGCTTCATGTCAAGCGAGATGGCCTCAAGCTCCTTGTCCGCAATGAAGTTGGTGTTGTAGGTGCCAAAGTATTCGGGATCGGTGGAGTAGTAGTACCAGTACGCCTGGGTGGTCGCAAAGCCGGTTCCGAGGTTGAACATGCCGTAGACAGGCTTGTCGATGCCGTCTTTGTAGAGGTGGTCGAGCAGCACTGCGAAGTCAACGGTGGTGCCGTTGATCTGCATGCCAATCTTCTTGACCTCGGGGACAAGCATCGTGCTGATCAGGTCGGAGACGGGGTTGTTGGCGGTGTTGGCCCACTCGATGATGAGCGGCATCAGAGCGCCGTCGACCCGCTTGTAGCGGATGGCGTCCACACCCTTCTGGAAGGCTTTGCCGTCCTTGTTGAGGGTCCAACCGTCCTTGATCAGCTCCTCCTCGGCCTTCTGCAGGTTGTACTGGTAGGCGTTGAGCTCGCGATCGAGCACGTCCTTGTTCTCCACATACTCCCACATCGAGGCGCCGTAGTAGCCGTTGACGATGATGCCGTAGCCGCCGGTGTACTGGCGGGCGAACTCATTACGGTCGAGGCTGTACGCGATTGCGCGCCGCACTGCGTCGAACTGGGTCGGCCCGAAGTCACAGGCGAAGGCGATCTTGCCGTAGCCGTAGCGCGGGTAGGAGGTGAAGTTGACGATGCCTGCGTCGTGGAGGTCGAGACCGCGGGTGATCTGGTCGCCACCGCTGATGCCCTGCAGCATGTCGATGGCACCGGTGCGCAGCTCATCCATCTGTGTGGCGGTGTTGGTCAGCTTGATGATCAAGCGGTAGATCGAGCCCTTCGCTCCGTCGTACATACCGAGGAAGCGGGGGTTGAGCACCACACTGGCGGTCGAGTCGGCCGGATTGTACGCCTCAAACTGGTAAGGGCCGCTGGTCACGAGCGGGCGATAGCGGTACCCCGTGTTGGGGGTGAGCACCGTCTCGCGCAGCAGGTCGGCGGTGAAGGCATCGCTAAGCGATGCGCCACGGCCTCCATCCAGGACATCGACGCCCGGGGCGATGACGTGCAACGGAATCGGTCCGACAGCGACCAGGGAGAGGTCAAAGAAGTACGGCAGCTCCTCAGCCTTGATGGTGATGGAGAAGGAGTAGTCGCCCAAGAGGCGGATGCCACTGAAGATGAGGCTCTCTCCACTGTGGAATTCATCGTAGCCGACATACTCAGAACCAGAGCCATACTGGGCTCCAATCTCGGTTGCCTGCGGGGACGCGGAGTAGAGAATGTTGAAGACATAGTCCTTGGCGGTGATCTTCGTCCCATCGTTGTAGACGAGGTTGTTGGCCAAGTTGAAGGTGTAGGTCTTCGTGCCGTCGGCGTTGTCGACCGCGGTATAGGACTTCACTGCGGTCGGGTTGATCGTATAGCGCCCTTCCTTGGTCCACTCAACCGTCGCATACCCGCTCATCAATTCCTTGAGGTAGGCGTTGGTGGCGCTGTTGGTCCACCCGTCGAAGAAGTCGGCGTTGACCTGTGTCGAGGATCCCAGGATGACCTGTGTCTCGACTTTCTCAACTGCGGCGGCCGGTTCGGTGACGCCCATTGCAAAGGCGGATGCCGAAGTGACAGCCACGATGAGAAACAGAACAAACAGTTTCTTTCTCATGAACGTAATCTCCTTTCATATCATGTGTTCTTTGCTCGTATATCAAGCATGTACCCCACAGTGTAGACAATATTCCAAGCTCTGTCACGTAGTTTTTGTTAAAGATGGAACAGGAGGTTATTGTTGGATCATGAATCTTGCGCAAATCAAGCGCTCACGGGGAGAGAAACAGCCCCAAACCGCAATATAGAAGCGTGGTGATACCACTCTCCGCAAATCTCACGTTGAATCCTTTTTCTTTTCAAATCATCCCGATCGTACACCGTTGCAATAAAACGAGAGGTTGGGCATGATACAGGTGGGAGAGACCCAATGGCAACCTACATCGACACCCCTTCACGAACCTTCAATGAGTACCTCTTGATCCCCGGCTACTCCTCATCCGATTGCACCCCCGACCGGGTCAGCCTCACCACCCCGTTGGTGCGTCACAAGCGGGGCGAGGAGAGCGCCCTCACGCTCAACATCCCGCTGGTGTCGGCCATCATGCAGTCGGTCAGCGGCGATCGGCTCGCAATCGCGCTGGCCAAGGAGGGCGGCCTCTCCTTCATCTACAGCAGCCAATCGATCGAGACGCAGGCGGCGATGGTGCGCAAGGTGAAGATGCACAAGGCCGGCTTCGTGACCAGCGACTCCAACATCAAGGCAGAAGGGACCCTCGCCGAGCTGGTCGCCCTCAAGGAGGAGACCGGCCACTCCACCGTGGCCGTCACCGACGACGGGACCGCCCACGGCAAGCTCTTGGGCATCGTCACCAGCCGCGACTACCGCATCCACCGCATGAGCGCCGATACCCCCGTCTCCTCCTTCATGACCCCCTTCGAGGAGTTGGTCTGGGCCCCGGAGTCCATCACGCTCACCGAGGCCAACGACCTCATCTGGGACCACAAGCTCAACACCCTGCCGATTGTCGCTGCGGACGGCAAGCTCGTGTCGCTGGTCTTCCGCAAGGACTACGACAACCACAAGGAGCATCCGCTGGAGCTGCACGACGAGGACAAGCGCCTCCTGGTGGGAGCCGGCATCAACACCCACGACTTTAAGGAGCGGGTCCCCGCCCTCGTGGAGAGCGGGGCGGATGTGCTCTGCATCGACTCCTCCGAGGGCTTCACCCAATGGCAGAGCGACACCATCGCCTTCATCAGGGAGCGATACGGAGAGCGGGTGAAGGTCGGGGCGGGCAACGTCGTCGACCGCGCCGGTTTCCGCTTCCTCGCCGATGCGGGGGCCGACTTCATCAAGGTCGGCATCGGGGGTGGCTCAATCTGCATCACGCGCGAGACGAAGGGCATCGGACGTGGCCAAGCCTCCTCCCTCATCGAGGTGGCCGCGGCGCGCGATGAGTATTACGAGGAGACCGGCATCTACGTGCCGATCTGCAGCGACGGCGGCATCGTGCACGACCATCACATGACCCTCGCCTTGGCGATGGGCGCCGACTTCATCATGCTCGGGCGCTACTTCGCCCGCTTCGATGAGAGCCCCACCAGCCGGATCCTCCTCAACGGCACCTATATGAAGGAGTATTGGGGAGAGGGCTCGAACCGGGCGCGCAACTGGCAACGCTACACCGCCACAAAAGAAAAGAAGCTCGTCTTCGAGGAGGGGGTCGACTCCTACGTCCCCTATGCCGGACCGCTGCGCGACAACGTGGGAGTGACGCTCTCCAAGATCCGCTCAACGATGTGCAACTGCGGAGCGCTCACCCTCTCAGAGTTGCGGGAAAACGCCACACTGACGGTCGTCTCCTCGACCTCGATCGTCGAGGGCGGGGTGCACGATGTACTGCCGAAGGATACCCATACCTTCAGCACCCCGTAGGGGAACGGGCTGTACTATCATTGAATATTTCCGCTTCAGGATTATTTTCACAACCCAATCTACTGAATCCATGACGGGCTGGTCTGTGATCTACCAGAAACATGAGTAGCCATATCCTGCTGACCAGTCGGGTGGGATATCACGATATAGTCATGGTTGAATTATTAGGTAAGGTCGTTGCAAATTGCAACGAGAGATAATATTACATCAATCCAAGAGAGTTGTGCTACATACGGGTTTTTAAGGATAAACTGTTCCCAAAGCCCCTGTAACGCAACCGATTCCTGAATCAACACCAATCGCTCTGCTCGCTTTCCAGCAGCAAGAAATTCTCGGGAATTCCTTCTCACACACGTTGCTTGAAATGCACGTTTCAGAACTGGTTCGTTAATCTTTTCACAGAACAACTCATACAATATATACACATCATAGTAGTCTCTCATACGAGTAGAAAGAATACCCTTGGTCAATATTGTCCAGTTTCTCTGAAATCAATGTTTCCAAATTGTACGTCAATACGTTGATGGAGCGATCTTCGAACATAAGATCAATTTGTGATTCTATTGCTGTTGGAGTAATAACATCCCCTGTTGTAATGTCAAGTCTCAAGGTTTGATTAATTGTTCCGAAAACTGTTGCAACATGAACTCTGAACCCTGGGTAATTAGAAGCTTCACGAATTGCTTCAATTCTCGTTACACTCATTTCAGCACCATCGTCAAGAGCAACAGCAAGAATCTGCCCCATTGCTGTCTGAACAGCAGCCTCTGAAAGATCGAGGCTTGTTGCGGTAATATCCAAATCTGCCGTTGACCTAACCCCAACTCCCACCATTCTCGCAACCAAGTATCCTCCTTTAATAATGAAATGGCGTCTAAAGCAAGATTTTGATAACCGTTCAAGAAACCTTTCGAACAGATACCATCTGAGCAAAATATGTGGTTTGACATTCCGTTTCAGAGATTCATTCCTAATCAAAGCGTTCAACTGCATTGAATTCCTCATAGCAACACTTCTAGATATGGTCTGAGGATCCGGTCGATGCGAAGAATCGTGGCATACTCCATCAAACGATGATGATCTGCATCAGGAAGACGCATATACGCCTTCAACGCATCTACAAGGACGGCAGGGTCTTGATTGTTCCGGTCTCTATAGATATCGCAGATTGTTCGTTCCCTGTCATAAGCCCTCACCGTATTCCCGAAGATGGTGGAGATCTTCATCACCCCAAGCTCGTGCCACTCTCTTTTTGTGGTATACACATGCACACCCTCTCCTCTCAACACCGCCGAGTTGTATCCAACGGGAACCGTGACATCAAAGACTGAAGGGTCACGATCGGTCAATTCATGAAGATACAGTGCGGTGGTGTGAGAGTACACGATCCGCTGTCTCCTCGCCTGTAGTGCCATCAACTCATCCTCCACACCGGCAGAATCACAATAGATGCCGTGACCAATACGGGTGATCAATCCCTCCTGCATCAAAAGGGACAAGGTTTGGCGATGAATGCCATGTTCTTGTGCCTGTGCTGTAGTGATTGCTCCTCCATATACATTCAATAAGATGCGAAGACGGTCCTTTTGCTTCAATGAATGACCAAAATTTACTTTCATACTATATATTTTTACTTTATTTGTATGATTGTCAATACTTCACATCACCATTGTGTACGAAGGATACCCGATGATTCAGTGGTCAAGGCGACCTTGTACTTTGGTGAAGGACAGCTACGGATTTCATGATCAACATGGTACCAAGATACTGAAACTGCATTGAATCACTTTATTATTCCTGTATGAACAATTCTATCGTTCCTGCACTCGAAGTCATCATGGCAAGAAGAATCGCAGCGCTTCCAGAGAAATTGCGCCTTTTTACACAGAAAGCGACTCGCCTCCCCTCCTCACTGCTGCTCACCGGCCCACGTGGCGTCGGTAAGAGCACCTTCCTCCTCCACCATGGGAGGGGTCGCAGGTTCTTGTACTTTTCCGCTGACAACCCATTGGTGATGGCACTCAATTTGAGCGAGGTGGTACAGAGCATCTTCATGGCGGGGTATGAGGGGGTCATCATTGATGAAGTGCACTATGCCCAAGATTGGAGCCTTCACCTCAAGAGCCTCTACGACGCCTACCCCGCCGCATCGTTTTGGATCAGTGACTCATCATCATTACTGCTGAGAAGTGGCAAAGGGGACCTATCACGGCGATTTGTCCATCTCGACATGCCCATCATGTCCTTTCGCGAGTACCTATTCCTTGAAACCGGGGTTATTCACCCACGCTATGTACCATTTTCTGAAGGTTCTGCACTCCCGGTCCAACCAACGGCTGCAATCCTTTCAGCCTTCGGTGAGTATCGAAGACACGGCACCCGCCCGTTCTATGGTGAAGGCTATTTCAATGAACGGATGCTCGCAGCCCTGGACAAGAGCATTCACTCGGATGTGCCGTTCTTCATTCCCCGTATCGTGGATGACAACCTCAGGTTGATGCATGCCATTGTCGGCACCCTGGGTATGGCCACCATCCCACGCCTTCAGGTGCAGTCGCTCTGCGCTGATTGGAAAATTGGAGCTGACAAGCCCTACACCTTGCTCGCCCTAATGGAGGCAGTCGGCATCCTGCAGATCATCCGCAAAGAGAACGATCGCAAGGCCAAAAGCGCCGGAGACAAACTCTTCTTCGCCGACCCGGTCTACTACGAGGTGCTCGGAGCTCTGGTCGGCAACGTACGAGAGGCGTGGGTGGCAACCTGCTCGAAATATGCCGGCTGGGATGTCACGACCAGTCGTGACAAGGCTCAGGCAGATTTTGTCATCTCGAAAGACGGGAGACGGATCACGCTGGAGGTAGGTGGCAAGAAGAAAAGTCGAAGGGGCGCCGACTTCGTCATCCGTGATGATATCGACTACCCCACCGCCACCGCCATACCGCGCTGGCTCCTTGCCATGAGCTGGTGAAAATCTCACCCATCTCATGCATACCGTTGAAGCAGCACAGCGTGTATTTTGTTCATCGTGAACATTGAAAGGCCTTGGCCGAAAGAGCGATATGTGACGTTCCACGCCTCTCTTGATCGCTGTGTCAATTGAATTCCTGCCATCGTTTCATCGGACCCTATTCTTTTTTGCAACTATCTGAGTACCATTAGGATATCGAGAGCCACGGTGAACGAAACCTGCGATCCAAATATGCCTGAGAAGAGGTTATATGCCCCATCATCGCGCCGATGTGCGGATGTGCATGACAATACAAGAACACACCTCACCCAAGTATTGCACTCTTTTCATTCGCTTGAAAGGGGATGGAACGGGGATCAAGCCCAACCAATTCCTGACAGCGTAATCCATAATGCCGA
>Ga0209723_1004529_pt1 | contig 15339 bp, 16 predicted proteins | sample BiotimSIPDNA_2_FD_185750 | JGI IMG/M metagenome (GOLD analysis project Ga0209723, IMG submission 185750) | Anaerobic biogas reactor microbial communites from Washington, USA - Biogas_R2 time_0 SIP DNA (SPAdes) (version 2) | ecosystem: Engineered > Bioreactor > Anaerobic > Unclassified | place... | reverse complement strand
GTTTTTCAGCAGGCTGTGGATTACCTCGGCTCCCCCGCCCGGCTGGATTTTTCCTTGACGCATGGTCCTTTCCGGGATGAAGCGACCGTCCTGAGCGCCATGGAAGAAGCGGGCAAGGCCACAGTGGACTGCCGGCTGGTCGATTCCTATTTCGGGAATATCTCCTGTCTTTTCAAAGATATCCTCTATATCAGCCAGACAGGCAGTTCCCTGGACGAGCTGCGGGGCTGCATCGATCCCGTGCCCATGGACGGCTCCTCCTGCGTCGGCATCACCGCCTCCAGCGAGTTGAGCGCCCACCGGGCGATCGTAACTGCGGGAACCCACCGAACCGTCCTGCACGGCCATCCGAAATTCTCCGTCATCCTTTCCCTGGCCTGCAACGAGAAAAATTGCGTGCTGCGGGGACAATGTCATCTCCGCTGCCCCCGTCAGCGGCAGGCGGCCGGCGTCCCCATTGTATCCGGCGAGGTAGGTACAGGCCCATACGGCCTCTGTCATACCGTCCCCCCGGCCCTGGCCGAACACCGGGGCGCCATCGTTTACGGCCACGGCGTCTTCACCGTCGGGAAAACCGATTTCAACGACGCCTTTGCCTCCCTCCTGGACATCGAAAACGCCTGCCGCAAGGAGTACTTCGCCAGCCTCTGACCGGTGTATTCACACCGGAGAAATCGTCATCACTTCCTATCGAGCGGCCTGCAACGAAGCCGGGCAGATACGGGTCATCCCCTGGAACCCGATATGGTCATCATATGAAGCGCATCGGCTGCGGAATGTCTACAAAAACTCCAACAAGATCATATGTGAAGCCGAACAACATCTTTGCCTGGCTGGCGGGAAACCGGGAGTTTTCAGGATAGACAGTCCAAGAACGCCCAGGTTGAAATCCGTCGGAGATCCGGTGTGCGTGCTTCCCGGGCGACCGATGTAAAAAAGGGATGGATGCATCGCTCGATACACCCATCCCCTTTCAATCCTTATCAATCGCCCTTCTTACCTTGAGCGCCTTTGCCGCATTCCCATTCACATTTTATAGTACATGTGTCCTGCCCTCTGAAACCCTCGACGCGAGAATACAATCACGGTTCCATCTTCGCGTTCGGGTCTTTTGACCATTCCTGCATGGAGCCGTCGTAATTCCTGACATTTGTGTATCCGAGGACATCATGCAGAATGAACCACCACATGCTGGCTACCCGTCCCGAATCACAGTAAACGATGATCTCCCGGGATAGATCGCTGCCCACAACGCCGGAAGCCATATTTTTCAATTGCGCCTTGTCTTTCAAGGTATAGCAGCAGGTTTCAAGATGTTCACCCGGCGGATACTTCTCGAACACTTGTGCTGTCGGGAGATTGACCGCCCCTGCGATTCTGCCCGCCTTTGCGACAAAGGGAAGCTTGTTTGTGCCGCTGAAAAATTCCGGCTCCCGGACATCCACAATCAAGGCTTTCCCCAGTTGACTCATGACATAGTCTTTTTTAGCCAGAAGATTCTTGTCAAATTTCCCGCGGTAGGGCTTTGCCTTCGGCTTTACGGCCTCTGTCGATACGGCCCGTTTTTCCCTTACCATCCACTTGGTATGCCCCCCGTCGAGGATGCCGACGGTTTTAACCCCAGCGTATTTCAGCGTCCAGGCAACCCGGGTTGTGTTGACCCGGTCGGGACCTGATTCCGTAGCACCGGCTACAACAACAATCGAGTCAGGACTGATGCCCGCGGAACTCAATAAATCGATGAGTTCATCATCCTCCGGAAGCTGGTTGTCCAATTCACCCTTTTTTATCGCCCAGGTCCCATAGAACATGCTGATTGCGCCGGGAATGTGGCCTGCCCGATAGTCTTCAACTTTCCGGATATCCACGATGATTACTTTTGGATTATCAAGATTCTGCTGGAGCCAATCGGTCGACACGACCGGAGAAAACTCCTGGGCAATCGCCGCCAGGGGCAAGAAAAGGAAAACAATCAAGAGAAGTGAAAAATATTTAATCTTTTTCATGGCAACCTCCTTAATGCTTACAGGTATTTGGTCTGTACACCGGTTTACTGTTGGCCTGAGCGCCTTTTCTCAATCCGTTGATCCTTTGTTCAATACGCCGTTTATTATTTTTTTCCCCCTTTCACATTTCAACTTGTCCTGGTTTTCCTGGAATGCACCCTTCGCTAATTCCCGCTTATCGCTCCGTCAGCAAAATGCATTCCTGTGGCCATTCCCGCTTATGCTTCAGCGCCCCGATCTGTCGGCAAGGCTTCCCATCGAAACCAGGCAGATCCAGGGAACAGGTTGTTCTGCTTCCATTGCCGGAGGAACAGATCAATCAGCAGTTCATACAGCAAACCATCACTCATCCGGAAACGATCACCCAATAGATCAGGGCCGTGAGGGTCAGCCCCAGAAGGAGGCTTCCCAGACCGATAACGGCAGAGATGAGTTTCAGCGGTATACTGGGGTGCTCCCGCTTCAGAGAATCGAGCCTCTGTTCCGCCATGAGACGCTCATACTCAAGGGGGCGCTCCCGCTGCAGTTCGTTCAGGGAGTAAGTACCCGTGAAAATCAGGCGATCCATGGGGAACTTGTCCGGAACGAAGTGGGTATTGAAGAAGTGAACGGTAAAGATGAAGAGGGCTGCCAGGAGGGCCTCCTCGGAATGAATGATCGTCGCCACATTCAGAACCCACCCGGGTACGATCCAGGAAGACCACTCCGGCTTCCAGAGCAGAAGGCCGGAGCCGCCGATGGCAAACATCCCCCAGAAGACCGCCCAGAAGTCGAACTTTTCCCAGTAGGTCCAGCGGTCGAAGCGGGGCTTCGGCCCTCTATTGAAGAACCACAGGAACATCCCTTTCATGTCTTCCCAGTCCTTCTTCCGAGGAAACAGGGAATCAGGGCCGAAAAGACGTTCTTTCCATCCCCCCTTGCCCTCTCCCCCGGAGAAGAGGAAGCGGCAGGACAGAATGAAGATATAGGCCACGATCAGCATCAGGACCCCCGCGGCGATGCGGTGCCAGAGCCCAGCCGATTCAGCGCCTCCCCACAGGCGGATAAAGGCCCTGGCCCAGTCGGTGGAATGATATTTCAAGGGGAAACCCGTCGTTACAAGGGTGAAAAAGGACAGAATCAGAAAGAAATGCAGAAACCTTTCCTGGAAAGAGAACCGTTGGATGTGCTGATAGCCTTCCGGAGCTATTTCGCATACCTCCGAAAGGAGGCCGCTCTTTTCCCGGGCATGCTTTTCCCAATAACTTTTTCGCCACCAGAGAGCTGTGTGGATCCAGAAAAAGGAGAACGTGAAGATCAGGAGGCCGGACATGAAGACAAAGGCCCAGTAGAGGGCGGGATATCGTTCCTTGTCCCGATAGTCCGGATGGGCCTTGTATTCCACGAATCGTGGATGAAATCCCTGATGGCAGCGCCCGCAGTTCTCGACGAGATGGCTGGGATGGATGCTGGAACGGGGGTCTGTTTTCGGCAGGATGTTGTGGGTCCGGTGGCAGTCGGCGCACCCGGCGACCAGTGTGGCCTGGCCGACACCGCGGACCTTGCCGTGGTAAGTCTCTTCGTACAGCCTGACCATGTCCGGAGATAGGTTGTTGCGCTTCATCATGGCCCTGTCTGCGTGGCAGCGGTTGCACTTCTGGGTATAGAAATTTCTGGCTTCAGCGGGGTACTTCTCCAGGGACGTGTGGTAAACCCGTGTGTCGTGGAGACCGTGACAATCGCCGCAATCCGCCGCATCCATATTTCCCTTGAGAACGGCTTCCGCATGGCCCGAAGCCACGTATTCCTCGTTGGAATGACAGGCCGTGCATTGCTCGATGGTCCGACGCTTGATATCCCTGCCTGCCCGCTGCCGGCTATGAATGTCCCGATGGCAGTCGACACAGCGGAAATCCTCCTGAAGGTAATGGAAATTGGCGCGGTATTCCCCGGCGATCTGCTGGTGACAGGACGCACAGGAAACGGGCGCGGGCTTGTCCTGCCCCGTCATGTGGCGGTCCAGGTTCCGGATGTCGGCGTGACAGCTCCGGCAGCCATTGCTGCCGTGGACCGAAGAGTTAAAGGCCGCCTGGAATTTCGGGTCATCATGGCAGCCCTGGCAGGTCCGCGAAACGGCTGCATCGGCAGTATGATAGAGAAGGCTCAAGAAGAGCGTCAACGCCGGAACCAGAATTTTTCCACATAACCGCGAATTTTTCATTGGCCTGTTTTCCCTGCTGTTTTCCCTGCTGTTTTCCCTTGGATGGCATTTACCGCCTTCATGCCGCCAAAGAGTCGGTTTATGTCGTGAAACCCTTTATGGAAGAGATAACTTCCTGCGATAAAGGACCGAAATCCCTGATCATCCACAATCAGGATGGGACGACGCTCCGGAAGTTCCCTGTATCTTTTGTGAAGCTGATACAGGGGTATGTTCACTGCTCCCGGCAAAAAGCTCTCGCTGTAGGCCGCCTCGGAACGGATGTCCAGGATCAGTGCGTCCTGATGGATACCCCGCCAGTTTTCAAGTTCCTGAGCCTTCACGGACCGGATGGGTACGCGGGCGATCCGGTCACGGGATTCAAGGGCATATCCCGCCTGTTTCCAGGCGGGCATTCCCCCTTTCAGCACATAGATGTTGGTGAACCCTTTGCGCACGGCCAAATCACCGGCTTGACAGCTTCGGATGCACGCGTCACTTTCGCAGTAAAGGATGACTTTCCCCTCCCGAGGAACTTCGGACAGACGTTTGTCGAATTCCTCACAGGCAATGCATAAAGATCCGGGAATCCGATGATCCAGGCATTCGATGCGGCTCATGACATTGATGAGGGTGACCTTTTCCGCTTCAGTCTGCATCCAGCTGTAAAGGGTCGCGGCATCTACAATCTTCCAGCCCGCGGCATACGCTGTGTTCCCCTGAAGGCACAGTCCTGCAGCAAGGAGTAGGGGTATCAGCCACCTTACCTGCAAAGCATTGATCAGCACATCCTCGTGAATTCGATTATTCATAGGCCGGAACCTCCTCCATGCCCCATTCCTCCATCTGAGGCGAAGCATTCGGCGCCTTCGGTTTCGGATAATCTTCTTTCAGGAAGCGGCCCACACTCCGGACTTTCAATTTCCCGAAGAACAGCGCCTTCTCGTCGTGGCAGTCCCTGCAGTCTTTAGCCCCGAGGGTCTGCTTCCTGCCGATGGGAACCACATTGTGCCAGATGGGAACAGACAGGGTATTGGCAAAGGGAAGCTCGGAGGAAACAATCTTCCCGCCCTTCCATTCATAGACCTTGTCCGCCATAAAGACGGCCTTTCGGTAGCCGAGGCGGTGGAGAGCCTTCAGCATCTTTTCCATGTCCCCTTCCGTGGCCACAGTAACCCGGCGGATCTTCCTGCCGGATGAATCCCTGACCTCGACGGAGGTGATCCCTCTGCTGGCTTGATATGCTCGGGAAACTGCATTTGGGGGTAAGGCGCGAAAGGTATTCCGTCCGGTTCTTTCGGCAAACCACTGGCCCGTGTGCGGGACAGCGGCGGTGTAGCGTTCACCGGAACCGTCCTTCATGCCCTGGATGGCAATCCAGGGCGGCCAGGGCTTTTCCGCCGCCTTCCGAAAAGCGCCCCGGTCTGCGGCTGACATGTTGTCAGCGGTGTACCAGGAGACCGTACCGGTGGATGCATCCATAAGATACGCGCCTTTGGCCGGCTGCCCCGTGCTGTGGCAGGCGGTACAGGAAAGGAGTCGGAAATGGAAGGAGGCCTTCGGAAATTTCGCTGCATGAACAACCAGAGGATTCGGCGCCGACTCCGGAAGTCCGGGACGATACCGGTAAAGGCCGTCCAGATGACAGCTCGTGCAGGTCTTCATGCCCGTCTTCTCGACACTTTGCCCGGAACTTCCCCGCCCGATCCGGTGAGCAAGGCGGCCTCCCGGCACATTTACAGCCAGGCCATGGCAGTCCGTGCAGCGCAGGCCCACCCTTACGTGAACGTCGTATTCCGCCCTGTGCAGGGTTGCCGTATGAAACGCCTGGTCATCACCGTGGCACTGCAGGCAACTGGCCGAACTGACGGAAGGACGGATGATGGTTCCGGACAATTTGCCATCCCGGGTAAACACAGGACTTCCCCAGCGGTAGATAACTGCGGGTCGCCGGGACAGATTTCCAGGATCGCCCTTCTGTGATGACTTGAGATCCGGTTGAATTTCGCCGAGATTCGCTCCAGTCGTTGGCGCCGTAAGCTCCCGCCCCGCCCGGATGCTCCTGTTGCGCTGATCGAGGCGATAGCCCGTCATATGGCAGACAAGGCAGTCCGCCTCCCCGGCGCTGCCTTTCTGAAAACGGCTTCTGTTATCCGGATACAGAGCGGCCGGCAGCGCCGACGAATCCGCTTTTCTGCGCTCTGAAGATTTTCCCTGAAAGTGGTTCCCTTTGCTGATCGTTGCATAGCTGTGGCAGGCCCCGCATGTTTTTCGCGGGCTGTAAGGATCGGTTTCGTTATCCGAGGGGGTGATCTTCGCGCCGTTTTCATTGCGCAACCAGACATCCACGTGACTGCCTGCTCCCAGGACGCGACTCTCCCAGGTAATCTGAACAGCGATTGCCAGCACGGCAATCAGGATCGCATATGCCATTCCTCGAACTGCATCCATGACCGCCTCTTTCCTTCAGACTTTTGTATTTAACAGGAGTGGGAATTTGCCGGGATACCTTACCCCGTTTGATCATTGTAATACCGTTTATCGGGTTATGGGTTTTGGAGTGTGGATCAGCCGTTCATTCGCCTTGGCTCCTCCTTTCAGGAGGGTTTCCCACGTCAGGAACCCGGTGCGATCCGTATGACATGAATCGCAGGAGCGAGTCCGGTCCGTACGCTTCCGGATATTGTGGACCGGCGAATTCCAGTAATTGGGGAGGGCATCGAATTTCTCCATGCGGATTCCCACCTTCTCAAAGGAATTCCGGACAGTCGGGATAACACGCAGTGTAGTGACCTCCTTCGTGTTCCGGGGATTTTTCCCCAGGATGAAACCTGGCTCCGCCTTAGCACCCGTCCCTTCATGGCAATCATAGCAGTTCCGATACTGGCCGCCCGAGTGGCAGCCGTAGCAGCTCACCTTGCCCCGGTGAACGCTGTGGGCCTTCTTTGTCAGCAGTGTCTTCGAGTTGATCGTCTTGTGGCAGTTCGTGCAGGCGGGACGGTCTTTCACCGCCTGCTTGGTGAGATATTTCTTTCCGTCGCCGTGGAATTCCCGTTTCTTGTGGCAGTCAAGGCACATCATTCCTTTCTGGTAGTGGACATCCGTTGCCCCGCCGTATTCGCCCACATATTCCGGATAGACACGTCCGCCATGGCAGAAGGCGCAGGTCTTGCCTTCATCCTTCCTGACAAATTTATGCCCCTGGATCAGGCCGAGGCTGATCCCGGATACCGGTGGTGATTTCACATGACATCCACCGCAGGAGGCGTGGCAGCTCCGGCAGGATTGTTCGAAGACGCGCTTGTCGAAGATCTTGAGTTCCGCCTTGGAAAACCTTGCCATGACCCCCTGCCGCTGGCCGATCGTTGTGTAATGAAGAGATTTCCCATAGGCGGCGGCGATCTTTCCGTGGCATTGGCCGCAGGTCTTGAGATTGTCCGATGGCCGCTTCACCATGCCCTCGTGGGCCTGCTCTTTCGTTTCACCGCTTTTGTCGCCCTTGTGGCAGGTTTCGCATCCCTTGGAAAGATGCGGGTCTTTGGCTAACAGTTCAGGGTTGACAAGGTATCCCTTATAATACTCTTCCGCCTTCACGGGCGGAGGCGCCCCCGCTCACCCCTCGCCTTCGCCGCCGATAGCCGGTGGTTTGACCAGGGATTTCATCTTTTGATCATCTGTATGGCAGGAAATGCACTGATTGACTGCAGCCGCCCAAGCCCATGCGGGCAGAAGGAAAAGGACGAGAAAAAAAGAGACAAGCCGGTTCGTCTTCATGCTTTTTAATACTCCTGCCTTTTCGACAGAGGAATCAAAGGAGCTGTCAATGAAAACGTTTTCAGACCGAGGGTGATGGCCCCTTTCCGCTACGAAACCTGGTACGTTTCAGGAGCCATGTTGTATTTATGCTATAACGGATTTTGTCTGAAATCAATAGAATAACCCCGGCAAACGAAAAAATGAACGATTGCGGAAAATTTTTAGAACTCAGTCAGAATCACGGTTCTATCTAACCCTTGCGGTAAGAGTCGTTTGATGTTAATTTTCAATCGTTAGGGCGCCAACGGAACCGAAACCGCCTTTTATTTTCAAAACCATCCATCGGGAGTGCGGTTTGTGCCAAAAAAAACAAATCCTGTCCGGGCATTCTTTTCCTCCGTCAAACTGACGATTGTCCTGATGATCCTTATCGCTCTTCTTGCTGTTGGGGGAACGTTTCTCCCCCAGCAGCAAGAAGCGGGGGATTTTCTCCATCGCCTGCCGCCTGCCGCAGCGGAATGGCTGCTGCGGCTCCAGTTGCTCGACATCTACCATTCCACAGTCTTTTACCTTCTCATGAGCTTGTTGTCCCTGAATCTCATCGTATGCTCCCTGAATCGTTTCCCCTCAGCATGGAAAAAGATCCGGGCTCCCGGTTTTCCCGTTCCTGAAGGCCTGTTTCCCTCCGCAGGCGTAGAACAGACCTTCAACGTGAAGGAAGGCAAGGATACCGTCGTTTCCAGACTTGAATCTCTTGCCAGGAAGAGATGGGGGAGTGTCGACAGGCAGGAAACGGAAAGAGGCGTCTTCCTTTTCGCTCAGAAAGGGCGCTTCGCTCATCTGGGTGTTTACGTGGTCCATGTGAGCATCCTGATCATTATTCTGGGAGCGGTGGTCGGTTCGCTCTTTGGGTTCGAGGCTTATGTCACCATCGATGAAGGGCAGGCCGTACAGGAAGTCGAATTGAAAGGCGGCAGGGGAATCAGGCAACTCGACTTTGCCGTTCGCTGCGATAAATTCACGTTGGAATTTCATGAAAACGGCGCCCCGAAGACTTACCGCTCAGATCTTTCCTTTCTCAAGGACGGAAAGGTGATCAGGCAAGGCGCTCTGCTGGTCAACCATCCTCTTTCTTTCGAGACGATCCGTTTCTATCAGTCCAGCTACGGGATGTCAGAGGATAACAAAGCCCATCTCTCCTTTTCCAGAAACGGTGTACGGCAGCAGCCGGAACTGGTATTGACGGAGGGAGACGTCTTTGAACTGCCCGGCAGCCAGGCAAAGGGAACGGTTTTACGCGTGGAAGAAAATATCATGGAAATGGGGCCGGCCGTCAAATTACTCATCTCATCGCCCCGGGGGGATGTTCAGTTCTGGGTGTTCAGGCATATCGAAGAAATCAAACAGATGAATCCCGGCCTGCTGAACGAAATGCCCCTTTTCAATCCCGCCCTTTTCAAACCTTATGAATTTTCTCTCACCCGGGTGGAACAGAAATACAGCACGGGGCTGCAGGTTGTCCGGGATCCCGGCGTGCCTCTGGTGGCGGGGGGCGGCATCCTGCTGATCGCCGGCCTGATGATGACCTTCTGGATGTCCCATCGCCGGTTCTGGATCTGGATTTTTTCGGACGGAGAAGGAGCTTCGATCCACATCATCGGGATGAGCAACCGAAATCCGGCGGCTTTTGAAAAGGAGATCCGCAACCTTCACGCCGCGGTCAGGAAGGCGATGACTATATGACGCATACGACGATCCTGAGTTGGGTAACTTTCATCTATTTTGCCGCTTTTGTTTTTTATCTGTTTCGCACTGTTTTCGGCAAGACCTTCTGGGGTCGGCTGGCGACCATGACCGCCTGGGTGGGACTTGCCGTGCAGTCCTGCGCTCTTGTCTGGCGGTGGAAGTTGTCCTACGACCTGGGGATCGGCCATATCCCCTTGTCCAATCTCTACGAATCCATGGTCTTCTTTGCCTGGAGCATTGTCTTTCTCTATCTCATTCTGGAATGGAAAGCGGCCAACAGGGTTCCGGGCGCCTTTGTCATCCCCGTCGCCTTTCTGGCCATGGCCTATGCCTCCATCGCTCCCGGCGTCGACAACAATATCCAGCCTCTGATTCCTGCCCTGCAGAGCAACTGGCTGACCAGCCATGTTGTAACCTGCTTTCTGGGCTATGCAAGCTTTACCCTGGCTTTTGGCTCAGGTCTGATTTATTTCATCCACCCCCTGGTTCCTGCCGACAAAGACAGCCCGGACAACAGGAGTGCCTGTCTGCCCTCACCGGATACTCTGGATACTCTGATCTATCAGGGCGTCGTCCTGGGGTTTGTTTTTTTGTCCATGGGCATCCTGACAGGATCCGTCTGGGCCCATTTCGCCTGGGGCTCCTACTGGAGCTGGGATCCAAAGGAAACGTGGTCCCTGATTACCTGGATCATTTACGCCATCATGCTTCATGCCCGCCTCGTCCGGGGCTGGCGGGGAAAGCGCATGGCGGTCATGGCGGTCATCGGCTTCGCTTCCGTCCTGTTCACCTATCTCGGCGTCAATTATCTGCCCGGACTGCACAGCTACCTCAACGCATAAGACCGGCCTCTTTCGCCTGAAAATCGGAGCCGATCATTCGGATTGAGCCGAAAGGCGACGGAATCAAGATCATCAAAGAAAAAGTGCACCTGAAAGGCTGTTATGCTGCCTGAACAGGTGCACTTAGGATAAGCCCGGAAGACGGCTCCCTTCCGGGAGCATTCAGTTCCGTTATTTATTGGCTCGCCCGAAAAGAGGAAAATGGGCAATGGAAAGAATCTATATTATTAACCTAAGTTAAAAGGGGGAATTTTTCTCTTAACTTTATCTACGAGTCTTCAAAAACATGGATAAACTAAATTGAAGATTGCCGGGTGAAAGTTGTTATGGGGCTTCATTTCCAGAATTCCAGTCTCTCTTCAATGTCTTTGAGTAATATATTCAGTCTTTCGACATCATCTCCCCCATAATAACTTACAGCGTGCTCTGTTCCGTCTGAAAATAGTTCGCTGATAGTAGATTTAGAGTAGTCGGTTGGTATTGGGTACCGACCTGCCCAAATAGCATGCCTTGTTAGCCGACGAAGGAGGCCTTCTTCTCCCTTGGATAATATAAAGCCGGCTTTCTTAGCCAGATTAATCAGCTTATGGCTATTAAGGTCTTTAGGGAACTTTTGCTTTTTGTTCTCCCGAAACTCTTTCTTGAAGTCCAGATATTTCTTTTTCACTATAGCGGCTTTGAAGTAATTTTCCACGGCAAAGGCAATGAGCATGAAATATGGTCCCGTGTAGTTAACAGGTAGTCTCTTGAAGGGCTGGTTTTTCATATTCTCCCATAACTCAAGGACTTTTGGTTCTAACACCTTGGCAGAAGCAAGGAGGCAACGAGCAGAGTTGATCCAAGGCCAAGGAGAAAAGGCTGTATTTTCGTAGTTGGATTTATAGACTGGATCCCAATCCATTGCTTCTATTCTTTCCCCCTTTTTCTCATAACGTCTGGGTTGCACGAAAAGATGAGGATGGGCAATGGCAGGAGTTTATATTATTAACCTAAATTAGGGAAAGAATTTTTCTGTGTCTCACGGCATGCGAGAATTTTCTCTGCGGTAGCCATCCCCATTCCAGGGATGCTCATGAGCCGTTCCTTGGTGGAGTTTACGATTTCAGTCACGGAACAAAAACCGCTGTCATAAAGCTTTTTTGCCATCTTACGGCCGACGCCCGGAAGTTTTGTGAACTCAACATAGAAAAAGGAGTTTGGAAAATCATCGTATGTCGATTGTAGTCGGCCCCAGATAGCAGAAAATAATCCAGCCTTTTGGCTAAGACCTTCTAATCTTGCCAGCTTTACTGTATGTGGCTCATTACTCTCGACTATTTCCCTAAAATCAAGAAGAAATGGTAGATATTCAGATGCCTTCATGGGGCCAATATCAGTTGCATGCTGTGACTCCGGAAGTTCTGTCATGTTAATACCAACCTGCGCCCAAGACTTTGTCTTGTAGTTCCATATTCCGTCCGCAGAGTTTCCATATTTTGGGGCGGCACTTGGCGGGCCGGCAAACAGTTCCCCGTGGTGGCGAAGTATAGCAAGCGGCGTCCTTAGATGAAGGGTTGCACAGAATTGCAGCCCTTCAATTGCGTCACGATTAGCTTCAAACGATTCGTCGTCTTGGAGTCGAATCGTTCGTGCCTGGCCAAATGTGAGGTCAGAGCTTTGCCCAGGTGAAGTGCTACACCCGAGACAACGTTTAATCCAGTTCATGAGCATATTTCCTCCGGTGTAATTAGTTGTTGTGCTCAACGTGCCTATAGTGAAGCTTTATTTATTGGATTTATTCATAATTTATATTCATCAATTATCATACTGCAATACTTTTCTACACATGCTCTCACCACTTCCTGATACCCCCATATTTTTTGTAGCTGATCAAATGATTCTTTCATTATCAGCACTTCTTCATCAGTATAACGCTTTATATTTCTTAGCTTTTTTATGTCGTGGAACTCTATTTCCAGGATATCAATATCTATATCCCATTCTTTTTCCGTAATTCCAAGAAAAGTGTCGGAGTATAAAAAACGCCTTTTTTCAGTTCTAACCGTTCCACCTTTTATATGTATTTCAAAATTTCTTAATTCCCGAACAAAATGAAGAATTGGATCTTTACTATCATTGATTTTTATTCTTTTCTGCTCGTCTACATAATGCAAGAGCGCATCTTCCATACCAACAAATTCAGCTAATCCACACCTAAGACAGCTTTCTTTTTCTTTTATTTTGGAATTTACATTTTCCCTTAGGCTCCATTGTGGAGTGTCATAAAAACCGAAAATATAATGGATGGAGCTTTCAGCTTGATCACATACCCTTTCATACACTTGTATTTTTTCGAGAGTTTCTTTTTTAAGACGAGCAAAAATACGTGTCATATCAATTTGAAGTGTATCTTCTTTGTCTATCAACATGCTAATGCCCTCACTAACATATGATTCCCTCTTTGTCCGAGAATGTTCCTCTTTTGATAAGCATTTTAATGTTCATTTTGATTTAGTGAATCTAACGATTAATCAAACAATATGGTGCTATCGCGGATAACTCTTCTCTACAAGGTCGATGAATTTAAAAGGCCAAACCACTGCGATTTTCCCGGCTTCAGTATTCGTGAAAAATATTATACTGTTATATATAATTTCGCAAGCGTAGGGGCTTACTGCGTAGCATCTGGGGGGATGGGGTCTCCCCATGCTGGAAGCCAAACGCGACAAATTACCGGTAAACTGAAACTGTCACGGCTGCGATTGGGTGCCGGAGGGAATCATTCGTCCGCTCTACTGGCGGGAGGAGTGGAACCGGGGTTCCACTCTAAGACAACGCCTTCCTTGTTGGGGTTTTTGGAGATTCCATTAACCCCGTTTTAGTAACACGGGGGCTTGAAAATACATTGCATAGATTAGTTTATGAAATGCAAACTTATTTGTTGACAAGAAAGGCATTTTTCTATATCAGGATTACAAAACATAAACCGACTAAGGAAAAACATGAGCAAAGATTTCCCATTTATAGAAATACCGGATCATTTGAAAGCAATCATTGGAATACCAGACCCTGGAACAAGGCTTTATCGTGCATACGGGACGGAAGAGGATTGTTCAACATGGCATGATGCTGTTTTTGATATTTGTCACGGTGATGGGTGTGTCTCTCCTGGAGGATGCGCCGGGTATGCAGGAGTTACTCGACCAGGTGTTCATAAGAAACTTAAAACGGGTGGTTTGACGGGGTTTGTATTCCATTACACTAAAGATTCGCTGATCTTTAAAGGGAAGAAAGTGCTTTCAAGAAATGCCTCATTTTATTGTTACATTCCAGTTAGCGAGAGCAAGGCGTGGGCGGAAGAACTTAAGAGGAAAAGGAATAAACGAGAGGTTGCTGAAGAAGTGATAGGGGATGGAAATTTCAATGATACTTACTTGGATTATCCACCAAAGCATCTGAAGAAAAAACTCAAAGAGGAACAGAAGAAGGGGCTAAAATAAGGTATGGAAGAAAAGCCTTTTAAGCTATTGCTGCACGGAATAGATACTGTTCAATGTTCCTACTACTTGGAACCTGGTTTGAATGCTGCTATTGATTTTCATTGGCTTGCTGTTCAGAAAGAATCCATCAGACACTCAAAGAAGAGAAGGCTTCAGCCTATTAAGATTGGGAATGAAGAATTCCTTCTTAGCCCTTCCGGTTCGCAATCAGGTTATCCCTTTATCATCAGTAATGAACATTTCAAAATCGAATTTGGAGAATTTAATGTTCCTAATTTCTTTGTTACCTTCCCAAGCCAGGCGCTTTGGCAGGATTCCTGTTATCTCCTTCATAAACGTTTTCTGAAATGGACGACATCATTAGGTTTTACACAATATAAAAATGAAAGCCTTTCGCGAGTAGATTTCTCTTTTGATTATAAAATTAACCAGGTCGATTTTAATGAGGACGATTTTCTTACCCGATCAACAAAAGATAATAAGATTAGGGAGCACCGCAAAGCTCAGACCTTTCAATTCGGAAAAAACGACATTGTCCTTCGAGTTTATGACAAAGTTGCGGAGATAAAGGAAGAGAGCGGCAAGGCTTGGTTTTTCATCCTTTGGTCTGAGGAAAAGAACGTCTGGCGTGTAGAATGGCAGGTTCGTAAGCCAATACTGAAAGAATTCGGCATTGTCACTTTTCAGGACTTAAAGGAAAGACGAGGGCATTTGCTTCGTTATTTGGCAGAAGAACACGACACCTTGAGGCAACAGACAGAAGACAGCAATCGTTCACGGTGGCCCATTCATCCCTTATGGCAAGACCTTCAGGAAAAAATAAGAAATATAGAATCCCTGGAAGTCCGGGAAGTCATCGGACAGAATGCCGCTCTTAATGAAAGAATGATGCAGATGGCAATTTCCATGTATGGATACTTGAAAAGGGTTGCCGCTGTTGAATGCGTCCAAAAAGACACAGATCATACAACCATTAACGATGCCGTCGTCCGTATCAGCGATATTATTTACAAACATTTTTATGAACCCCTTGCCTGGAAGATGGATGTTGAACAGCGCAGGAAAGAAATTCTTTTGGGGAAATGGTAACGAAAGAGCAGGTCTTAAAACTTGTAAATGTGAGAGTAAAGAAGATTCTTGATCTTGCAGAACTGTCTTTGCCTCAGGACAAGTTTTTACTGTTCAGGAAAATAACTTTGAATGAGTTTGGCAAAAGTGGTTTGGAAGGGGAATTGGAAAGGGTTTTAGTTACTCGGGAAAGGTAAGGCTCGGGCAGGCATACACTACGCAAAGAAAAGGGTGTATCATGTTTGAGCAAACAGCGGAAAGAT
>Ga0209723_1004525_pt1 | contig 15357 bp, 11 predicted proteins | sample BiotimSIPDNA_2_FD_185750 | JGI IMG/M metagenome (GOLD analysis project Ga0209723, IMG submission 185750) | Anaerobic biogas reactor microbial communites from Washington, USA - Biogas_R2 time_0 SIP DNA (SPAdes) (version 2) | ecosystem: Engineered > Bioreactor > Anaerobic > Unclassified | place... | reverse complement strand
TGGCACCCGCCTGCCCCGCCAAGTAGGCAGTCTCAGCCTGGGTTCTTATAGCCTCTTCTCTAGCCATGGTAGCCCCAGCTGTAGGCACGGCCATTCCAGAGTATGCATTAGACAAGTCTTGTCTTTGATAATTTTCTAGTCGCTTCCTAGCAGACCTTTCCCGCTTGCGAGCCTGGGAGGAGTCATGAATACTTTTCCCGATGCTCACCGCTGCGGTTGCGGCTGCAATTATTGTTGTCGCTGTTGCCATCCTACAATGGTTTTATTAATTGTGTCATACCCGTGTCCCCTACCCAAAAACCTGCTTTTTTTAAAGACTGAACAAACGACGGAATCAGGGTACTTGTGAATAGCTTAGTAATCCCCCTGTCCTTCGCAATAACTCCAATCACCTCTATCAAGTATTCCAAGCCCCCTCTTTTTTCAGAAGGAGCGGCATCTTTGTTGCTAACAATAAACTCGACCCAGCCCAGAATAGTCCCAGTCTCATACAGAAAACCAGCATAGAGAGGGAGTCCCGTCTCTTCATTATAAACCAAAACAGCGTTAGCAGGCAACATCTCAATGGTCGGGGGCGTGGGCCAATCCCAATCCTTCCACCATTTCACCAGTAACGGATAGTCATCAGAAGTTAATCTTCTCCAGTTAAATCTATTCATTTTTCGATTCTATTACGTTTATTTTGTTTGAGAAAATTGCAATCTTATCGTTTCCGACTTCCCTGAACGTGACTCTGGCAAATGGGCCCCTAAGTCTATGGCCATTAATATACGAATTTTCTACCAGAAAAACAAATTTTCCCACATCCGCTGCTGCTGTCTGGTAAACCTCTGACACCCAATTTGGACCTATTTGACTAGGAGCAGTCAGTAGAGCTCTATCGGATACGCTCCCATCGGCCTCCACAACGTGTATTCTGTGATGCACGTTTCCAAACACCGTGGGGATTGGCGACTTCATGTAAATCCGTCCCCCTTCAACTCTATCAATGGTCCCGAGCGGAGTTATTACGCCACCACCGCCTATTGCTACATTCTGGACTGGAGGGATGTATGCAAAATACTCTCCCTCTCTTTCTTCATAATCGTCAGCATGTATTGATGATGTATTAAACACCTCCCCGGAATTATAATCCCCTTCTATGGACACGTCTACAGATACTGGTTTGTTAGCCTCTAACTCCACAGCATTATAAACCTTAATTGTCCCAGGAGACTGATTGCATACATACTCAAAAACAAACTCTTCAGTCACCCCTCTTATTCTGCCATAATCCTCCCCCTTCATGTGGGCATATATCTCCCGACCATTCAATGAGTACACAGTCTTATCGTCAGAAAACATGTCCTGGATTATAATTGGCCCCACAATCCTAGTCCACCCCTTTTGACGAGTATCATAAACATAAAGGGTTGCATTAGCCCTAGAATAAACCCACAGCTCTTTATGGTCTTTATTAAACACTCCAAGATAATCCCCATCAGCATTGATAACCTGGTTAAACTCAGAAGACATGAAATAATCGGATATTTCCCTAACCCCCTCCTGACCAATACTGCAAATAGCATTCCTCTTGGCGTCTACAAAAAATCTTACACCCCCATGGTGAGCTATGCTCTTGGCATGAATAGTCCCATAGGTCCCAGAGTATGGGATGAAGTTTCCTGCAACCTGGTTAGATTGAACGATAGCACTCTCCCCATCAGAGGTAACAATAGCATTCTTATTAATAAGCAAATACCCCACCTGGTCATCTTGCCACACGAACAGGTTGGTATCCAACGCCATAATCGCGTTTATAGCCCCCTTGTCAACATCCAGGTCTGTAAAGTTTGTTAGATTAGCGTTAAACATAGACAACCCATTCGACCCAGTATCCTGAACAAACAAATCGGACCAAGTAAGCGAATTATACCGGTTTATGCTTCCTGGGTTTTCAATCTCTAACAGCGCTCTACCACCGTTGAAAAACGACTTACCATCTCCAATACTGTTTATTTCTATGTTTAACCCTCCAAGGTAAAACACATTCCCGTCGTTCATAATGTCGACAATAGCAGGATTACCATTATCTTGGTCCTGTACATTCCCCTTGTGATACCCATTAACGACATAATGCACTCCTGGTATCTCATAAAACACAATATTCTCCTGGGTCTCCAAAGATTGTCTGGCGTAAAATATACCTGTTCCATAATTATGAGTCCCATTGGAAACGCTCTGAGTGGAAAATGGACCAGCCGAAGGAGCCTTAACCACAATCCATTCTCCAGCCGGAGCCCCTTCTACAAAATCAGCCTCCCTCATCACCCTGTTCGAAACCTGCAGAGTTAGAATACGTCCATCGTCCTGATGTACATCAAGGTACATCCCAGGGTCCGGCAAAAAGCTGTCAGACTCATATTTCATTAAGTACACATATTCGCCATCAGCCTTTACAAACTGAAAGCCTGGGATAATGAAATACTGCAAATCCCTGTCAGTACGAACAAACTTATACTTACGGGCCCATGATGGGGGCCTGTGGATTATGGTCGCCTGTAATGAAACTTTAGGGTTATCTATACTCTCGCTTATAGATATTCTATTGTTGTCGAACAATGGATATGACCCTCTATTGTAGTCGTCATAATAGACTATCCCCACGTTCATAGAGTATCCCTTCCGATATGTTATTGGCATATCCTGAATAAAAGCATACTCCAAATCAACATACTTCACATCTGGGTGACCCGTGTTGAAGCTGAGTCCATTAGTGACTTTATTAACCCCTCCGCCGGGGAAAAAGGTCTTCCACACACCGTCTAACTCATCGGCAGCAGCTGAAATACTGGCATACAAGGCAGAGAACACGTGCGTGAATTGCACAGTTTGAATAATACTATCTGTATCTGAGTATACAAAAGAGAACACGAATACATCGCCCTCTTTTATTCTATAGTTTTGAGGGAAATTGTTTACAAGGGTTGCGACGTTATCCCCAGATGTCGTGGCAACAAACTCCATCTTGTCGTAAGTTCCATATAATGGAGTGATATTAAAATCAACATCAATATCATTCCCATCTACATCTTTAAACTCTTTGCCATCCCTGTAGTTGGCATAAAACAATCTCCCGCCAACCAGAGACTCTAATTTAGCAGTTTCTGGGACATTGCTAAACAGGACATTCTTTTCCGTCTCAGACAAGGCTCTATACACCAGGTTATTGGAGAAATTAACAACCGCCCCCTCATCAGGAATGTTGTTATTTTTCAGTGTATCAATCAAATAAGCATTCCTGCTATTGGTGTCAATAGCAAAAACCTCTACCTTATCAACCATAGGGTTCGGCTTCTCGATAGACACGTTAACTACGTTAGCTATATTTTCTATACGGCTTATCGCAGTTCGAACATCAGCCTCGTCTGTAAACGCTGGGGATAAACCCTGCGGCAGCGTAACACTCCCGAGCTCTTCTCCCTCAAAAGAGAACTTCTTATACACACTCCCCACCTTTGCTATGACTGCGTAGTTGTATCTCCAGAGGTAGTCAGCATCATTCCAAGCAGGATGAGTATCAAAAAAATCCGTAGTCCTATATCCGTCAGCGAAACCAATTCCGCTATCGTATATAACAACAGATTGTATTTTAGAATCGAAGCTGTCCTGGACATCAAAAGAGGCACCAAAATCACGACTCACATGCATTTTATCAGCAAGGAAAAAAATGATATGCCTGCCACTTTCTGAAACTGCAGAGCCCCATCCGTAATTATCTAAATCGCTATAATGGGAGGAGGGAAAATCATTCATTAAAGTCGGAAGCAAGGTGTCCCCATGATTCCTAAAAACCAATCCCATAAACTGAAGATGGGCTTCTCCAAACTCGTCTGAATCATACTCGTCTGTAATAGTATATGTACCGTATGTCACGGTAAGAATTTCCCCATCATCGCTGCAAGCCAACTTCATGTCAGACATGGAGCTAGTATCTCTAATTTTAACGAAAGTCTGACCATAATCACTACTCCTCCACACCTTATCTCGCCCCATGTAAACATATCGACCATCCCTGCTCATACACCCATAGGCAGTGAATTTATGAGAAGGCCCCTCTTTAAACGTCTGACCATAATCCGTACTCCGTAACACAGGCTTCTCAGACCCTCCAGATGTATACAGCAGTACGAGACTACCATCATGCGATGCTAGCACCCTGTCGTATGCCTTATCCAAGGATTGACCCACTTGAGAAGCCGTGCCTAAATCAAACCCAGAGAACCTATACAATTTACCCTCGCTAATATAATAACCTACCTTTGCGCTGTCCAGTTCGGACTCGGATAAAAGGCTATTAGGGGCGAACACCCCCCTGGAGTATGTGGATAGCGGGGTTTTCTCTCCATCGGTATAGACATATCTTTGCGCGAACTGGAAGTTGGCATTCCTGGTGTTTATGCTTGATTTACTATAGTCTCGATAAAATGAAACCGTAGGTTCAGAGGGGACAAGTTTGATGTTAAACATATCTCTAACTTGAGGATAACTATTACCCTCTAATAGCCACGATATGTTAACCTTAAATGGATTATTTACTCCGTCTGTCCAATAACACATTATATCGCCATTAGCCTGATTCTCAACGAAGTCTATAGACAATATTTCTGAAACCGGCTTGTATGTAACGGTAGTATAGATGGGGCCCGTTCTCTTTCCATCATTAACAAAAGAAGCATCATCAAAATTAGCGGTGCTGAAGGCCGTAATGTCGCCGTTAATACGCAAAGGAGCAGAGCATAGCAAATACTCGCCAGCCCCCCCCTTGTTCTTAATGGTGAATATGGAGGCGAAGTCAGATAAATCATGAAACTTAGAAGTAACCCCTCCGGCAGAAAATTCATCGGCTACAAGTGACCCCTTCACGACAATTCCCACCCTGCATATCAGTCGTTCATTAGCAGTCCCAACACCGGAGAGGCGGAAGTAATCGTTTAACTCCTCTACTGATGCAATAGGAGTCCCGGCAGCATCCCCGTCTGTTTGAACAAAATCACCATTAGAAACAATAGGGATAGTCGAATACACAGACCCATCAGAAACCTTTAGTAACCTGTCAAATAAATTACACTCTGGGAGGAAGGGAACATCTCCAATAATACCGCTATCTCCTGGGTACTCCATAACAACATCCTCCAGCACTCTGGAGAACACTTGATTATAACTACCGGAAACAGGGTTTACCTGAAACAATGTCAATATATTACCGTCCTCATTGTAGTAGAAGGCGTAATACAACCCCTTGTATTCCTTCCCCCCAACGAAATTACCAGCAGAGGGTAATTGACAAACCAGCTTATCACTCTTAAGATTCTTAACAAGAAACCGACCCCCGCCTTCACTTCGGTCGATTATCCCATTTTTAAGCATTCGATAGTTCCCCTCCTCAATAAACCTGTCATCGGAGTCCCTATCCATTATTCCTGTGAAATTTGCTGCTAATTTCATGCGGTTCTATTTATTGCCCCTCAATACTTGAATTAACTCATTGATGCTCAACTTTCGCATCTTAGCTCGTTTCATGGAGAGTTTATACTCCTTTAAGGCTCGGGTTTTTTCATACAATGGGACGTGCCGGTTTACTTCAATTATTTTATGGTAAATATACGCCTCTAGGGCCTCCTGATAGTTCTTGTGGACTCTGATAGCCCCCATATCCATCTTGAGCTTATGGCGCAATATTGGGTCTGAAACATATTCTAAAACCACCCTATCCAAACTAACCCCATTAACAAGAATTACCCGGTTGGCAGCATCATATTTATACATACCATTCCCAGACACCTCCCCCGGTTTAATTTGATATATCATCTGCCCACTGTTCAGCGTTCCAATAGCTCCTACATCAACCCCATAGTATGTGTACGTTTTATCGTTATCGACCCTAGGAGTTAAACCGTGGGCACTAATAACATACCCGGCATCATCCAGCAGTCTAAAAGAATCCTCATCGAGCAACGACTCTTGTCCAATGTTAATATTTTCATTTACATACAAAGGAGCTAAATAACCATCCTGACTCACGCGGTACAATCCTACATAATCCACGAAGTCCCCAGGGAGGTAAACTTTATTGTCTACCACGGCTAACTCTGCAAACCGAACATTCTTCCCTGTAACTCCCGCATTATCCTGGAGCCACCGCTTGGCGACCAGCAATGCCTTAGTCCTGTCTCGTGGCCCAACAAAACCCTCATCACCTGAGCGCATTAACAGCGAATCAATAACATCTAACACCGGCACATGTTCGGAGTCATAATAGAACACTGCCGGGATAATATAGTCCTCCAGGTCACATCTTACGACTATTGCCCCAGACTCCTGATGTCGGGTCGTGTCGTGCCTAACAGTGGCAGTGAGTAAGCCTTTGGATGGAGACCCACTAACATAGGGTGTGTAGTCAATAGTCACATTCTCCAACCAATCTGGGTGGGCAATAACCTCAATTAACGACCCCTCGTGGATGAATTTTATTTGCTTAGTTACAGCCGGCTCATACCCAAAATCAAATATATCTGGCTTCCATATAAATTTTGACATGCTATCTACCTGTTACGTTTGGTGAAATCTGTCTCGTCCTGATTGGCAGCTACCTGGGCCACAAAATCGTCGCGCAGCTTAACACTAACCATCCCCAAAATATTTGTAACCAGCCTATTAAACAGAGACTGAGGAACCTCAAAATCCTGATAAAGCTCAGAGTCTGGATTGAATACAGGTGTCTTCCCATCAATCATCACATAGGTCCAGTTTGGTTTCTTGGGGTATCTGTAGTACACCAGTTCAATCTCATCGTAAGCTATATAGCTGTTCCCATCCTTTATCGCTCCAATGGTGTCGGGGAGGGCATATAGCTTATTCCCCTCGATATAGCAAAACGGAGCAGAGTCCGTGGGGGAAATGAAATAACTCCTCTCCAGAGCAGCCTTGGTCTTCGAGGGCTGCTTTACCAACTCAACCCCATCAACATTTGCCGACCCCCATCGCATATAATCGGATGGCAGGGTGTGGTATTTCATAACACCAGACGGGGTCTCACGGGACAACATTGTCCGAGCAGCAAATATCTCGATGATAGCTTCCAGTGAATTTAACGTATCTGGAGCATCATATCTAGCCGCATCCCTCTTTTTTATTCGGTACTCATCAAGGGCCTCTTCCAACACCCTCAGCTGAGCACTCTCTGCAAAAGCCACAAAACGGGTAGGGGTCAGTAACCCGTACCCGTTTTTGTTTAGGAGCTCTTGTACTACAATATATACTTCATTAATCATGTATCTTTTGTTCTAAAAGTTCCCTGACTTTTAGATACTCATCAGTCAACAACATTCGAGACAGGTGAGTACCTGGGTCTTTATTGATTGGCACTTTGCAAACTTCTTGATTGGAGTCGGTCCATATAATCGCCTCTCTCTGGGGGCTGAACTTAATCACATTTAGCTCAACGCCAAGGTGATAAAGGTATAATGTCTTCAAAGACGGGTCATCCAAGGCCTCTCGCACCAGCTTAGGATTGTTGTGAGACAGAGTTCTGAGATTGAGAGTCAGCTCTGCCTTACTCATTTGATTTACCTGTGATAGTGACAGTTTTGGGAGCAACATCAAATTTATAGATTTAAGACTCTCTAATTCGAGGGCCCGCACATCATCCCATACATTGTCAATCTCTTCCAACCTCTTCATCTCCCGCTTGGCGTTCCCAGCAGGGTCTACTACGCTAAACTTCTTCCCATACTCTGGGTGCAACAGTAGAAACTGCACCAGTTGAGGGTCCCGGATTACGTTGTTGGCTTCCAGAGCAATATACTCAAGCTTGATGCCACCTGTTTCATCCTGCTCGTCAGCAAAGATAGAGTTAACTCCTTTTGTGAACCGAACTAATGTTTTATTACCATCCTTGTCTACAAATACAAATTTTGGCTTAATCATCAAATAAGCACCCTTCTTCAGATTGAATACAGTGTATCCCGGGTCTGATAAAGGCTTGCGTTTTTCTATAATCCTCTCAGCGTTCTTAATAGCTGCCTGAGAGCGTGTTAATGCGTTTTTAGCCGCCATGTTTTAATCGTTTTAATTGTTGTTTAAGAAAAAAAAGGGAGGAGCCAGTTCCCCTCCCTTTAAAAATTATTCACCTGTACCTGTACCTGTACCTTCACCTGTACCTTCACCTGTACCTTCACCTGTACCTTCACCTGTACCTGTACCTGTACCTGTACCTTCTACGACACTAACCACACCTTCTCCGATGATAAACTTCTCAGCATTATAAGCAGCCAAGAGCGATTCATTCAGGAAGTGAACCTTGAACGAGTCATCACCATTCGTGCGAGGAGTAACCCAAGCACCACCCTCGGTCCAGGTCTCATAATCACGAGCAGCCAGCTTAGTGAGGTAGTTGCGCTGCACAGTAGAAGGATTATAAGCCAAGCTCTGGTCTCCTTCAGACACGGGGGTCATACCAACAGGGATGGCCAAGAAGTTCATCCTATCAGCAGCAGCGATAGCATCGTTGCCACGGAATGTGTTTTCCTTCAGGTACTTCCAGCCCTGCTTCAAGAAGGTGTAACCTCCGTAACGGAATCCATGGAATCCGAGATTCAAAACCTTAGCGGGGTCAGAGTTGTTGTACTCACCAATATAGTTTGCCAAAGCAGAGGCATCACCATAACCGGAGTTGAAAGTGCGGCCCAGCTCATCAAAGGCAAACTCTTGGTCTTGGTTGCATAAGAACAGGTTAACACCAGCTCCGTTAACCTTGTTGTAATGCTTAATCAAAGACTCCAAGTCAGCGATAGAACTAATCTCACCCAACCAGGTAGCACCACGCTCGCGAATCTGGGCGAAAAGGCCTTTGGTACCCTGCAAGCCGGCAGCGGCAGCATCCGAACCAGCGGCGGGGATATCTCCCTCGATAAGCTTCTTCTCAACAGCTTCCAGGAAGTTCTCCCTGGTAGCATCAATCTCAGCAAGAAACCAACGATATTGACCATTGATTTTAACCCACTTCAACTGAGGAGGCACGGAACCCAACTCAGTGTAGACATCACGAGTGATAGCGGGACGATTACTGTGGATAGAATAGGGGAGCTTACGACCTTTGGTGAAGTCAGCACCTTTAGACCCTTTGCCTACCTCGATACCTAAAGAATAGGTATAAACTGCGGTAAGAGCAGCAGAATAATCATCCAGGATAGCCTCGGAACCAGCATCATAAGTACCAAGATGCACGGTGGCGTTATCGACGACTGTAGTAACAATAAACACACCTGCACCCAAAGAGGTATGCAACTGCACTTTTTCATGCAAACGGTAGCCCACCTCAGCACCAGCGGCGCGAGTTAGCACATTTTTTTGCCCTACGGTAAGGACAGCGTCGCTGTAAGTTACAGGACGCCTCTCACGCTCGGTCCAGACATATTTGTCGGAAGTGAGCTGCTCTACATTAGAGAATTTCCGGATAAAACCAGAGATGGTATTATCGTACTTTTCAATAGCGGCATCTCTAAGGTGAGGGATGTCATATGTGGTAAACTCATATGCATCCAAATAATTCTCCCTCTCAGGAGTCAGCCCAAGGCCCTGAACGTCTGCAGGATGTAAATATTCAAATGACTGTAAACTCATTGTTTAAAAAAATTTGGTTGTTAAAAGTATCTCCTAAAGTCCGAAACGACCTTTTGGGGGTCTGCCCCTCCGGACGGGGGCGCCTGTGCTCCAGGCTCTTTGTGATTGGACATCTTTTTCAAATCATCCTCTACTGACTTATTCTTGTAGTACTCTGCATACGACTGGGCAATCTTGACTGCGTTTTCTCCAGCATATAATGTCTGGAACAATGCCTTGTAATCAAATGAATCGCCCTTCTTGTACGACCCAAGAATCTTTTCCAGAGAAGAAAATTTGTCCAACGTCGCCGGGTTATTCCCAATTTTATAGGAGAAATCCCCAATATTTATCTCCTGGACCTCTTTCAATGCTCCTAACATTCCCTCTTGGAAGCGCTTTGCATCAGCCTCTGCCTGTTGAGCCGCTTGCCGCTGGCTCTCCATATCGTCAGTAGGTAGTGTAAATTGCTTCTGCTGAGCCTTAAAGTACTCCAAAGCATTTTTATAACGCTGTTCGAACCGGATTTTGGCCATTCTCCGCTCTTTGTCCGAAACCTCGTCTTCGTCCGGAAGATAATTCAACTCATAGAAATCTTTTAGCAACTCGCCGTCCAAGCCCTCCGTCTGTCGTATGTGTTCCATTACAACAGCCTCTTTGGATTCACTCGTCCAGTCTTTGTTGGCCTTCAAGAAATCAGATAATCCTCTTCCTGTTTCCTTTTTATATTCCCAGAACTTCTTAACGTCCTCTGGAAGCTCTGGCTCTTTTATAACCTCGATTTGTTCGACCTTTGTCAAATCATCGAGAGATTTAATCTCACGCCCTATTTTCTTGGATAGATACTCGTAGTAAGCGTCCTCATTGCTATCAAGGAACCCAAACACTTTCTCGGGAGCAAGACCCTCTAACTGGGCATCTTTTTTAGGCTCGCCTGCCCCTGCATTAATAGAGTCATCGGAAGCAACTGGAGGGTCTGTTTTTACATCATCTCCCTGCTGTACCTTTATGTCGTCACCCTTGGGCTTTAAATCCTGGGAAACCTGCCCCAATACTTGCTCGAACTTATCCATCTTTTTTCGTTTTAATTTTTACTAACTTTTGATTGCAAAATACACATTTAAAATATTATATGCAAATTTTAACACCCTGTTTTTGTTTATTTAGGACATTTGTTGTAATATTGCATTGTATTATTCTTTAACCTTAAAAAAGCAATTATGTTCGAACTAACAGGAACCGTCCATTCGGTGGGCGAAACAAAGCAAATGACAGACACGTTCCGCAAGCGTGAGCTTATTCTTTTCGTGGAAAATGTTAATAAGCCGGAATTTTCGGACTACATTCCATTCGAGGCTATTCAGGCTGGATGTGAGACCCTCGACCCTTTGTCAAAAGGGGACCGTGTAAAGATATCTTTTTTTATAAACGGAAGACTGTGGAAAGAAGGGACTGCTGACGAAAAAGCCTTCAGCTCTCTTTCTATCAAAAATGTAGAAGTATTAGAGGCTGCCAGGAACTCAGGAATTGCAGGATACACCAACCGCACTCCCTCCGCCCCTGCTCCTGCCCCAGGACCCGGTAATGATAATTACTCGGATAACTTGCCATTCTAATCTACAATCAACAAAATCAAAAGCCCCACTCACTTCGAGCGGGGCTTTTGTAATTTTACTATTACCTCTTGCTTAACTTCTTCTTTATCCTGTCGGATTTTTTCTCGCTCACCTTTTTGATTTTAACCTCCCCGGTGCGAGTGTTCCCCTTCTCCTCTATTATAAATTGGTCTTTATTGTCTCCGGCCCCCTTGTAATACAAGCTATAAGAGCGCTCCCTACGAGCTGTTACGTCTGGAGCATCCGGCGTCGTTCGACTCCCTCTACTGAACACAGTGTTATCCAATTTTTCCCGCTCTCGCTGGGTTTTCTTTTGGCTTTTGTTGAATTGTCGATGGGCCTTATTGGCAGCAACTCGACCTCTGAGTTTCCTAATAGGCATTGCAATATAATTAAACAATTAACAAATAACGATTAACGGGCTCCCTCTCCTTTGCGCCCTCTGTTTGTTTTTGACTTCACGTATGAACCGGTAGCATGGTCAAAATCGCGCCCGGCTCGCTTAGCCTTCCCGTACTTCTTATCATACTTCCTATTTCTGGTTGTAAGCTCTGACCGCTTGGCTCGCTGCTCTGGCCTGGCGTTGATTTTCTTGTCAGTCGCAGCTTTCTTCTTACGAGCCTCCGGGTTCTCTCGGTAATACCTAGCTGTACGACCTAATGATGATTTTGGTTCTTTTCTTGGTGCCATAAGTTAAATATTTGGTGATAAATCACTGGACCCAGGCAGAGTGGGGAGTTTAACCTCCTCCTGCTTCGTGAAATTCTTAGGGGGCGTATGGTTCTGACGCTGCTCAATCAGCTCGCTCTGATGAGTACTCTGTTGGTTCAAACGCTCATCCTTGCGGTCTTCTTTCTGCATATCAAGGTCCCTCTGAGCCCCAACTCTGGTTTGAGCGACAGCCACATCCCACTGCCCTTTGAGCGAGATTTTTCTTAAGTCACCCTCTAACTCAAATGACCCAAGCTTGACTTTTAACTCATTCTCGAACATGGCCCTCTGCATCTCCATCTCTTGCATAAACTGAACACGCTGCATTTCAATCTGTTCCTTCGCTTGCTGTAACTCTAAGGCTCGCTTGTGCTCCATCTCGGTTCGCTGCGCAGCGGCTGCCATATTTGCCTTCTGGCGCAGCTTGATAACCTGCTTAGCTAATCGCAAATTATCAATCTCCTCAATATCAATTTTATCCATCAAAGTGATGGCTCCGGTCTGGAGCGACTCGCTCAGGCTCTGTATTAACTCAGCTCGCTCCTTATCTGTAGCCCTAACGTCTACGTTTATCATGTACTGATAATACCGAACATTGGCAAGCTCTTTAATGATGTCGGTTGTATATTCACCCATAATAGCCGAAACGATATCCTCCGTCTCCTTCATCACCGATGCTGCATGTAGCCTGGATGCTATAGCTTCCGAAGACCGCTTCTGAATACTAAGTATTCCGTTGAATATATTGTTCACAACTTTCTGAGAAGTGCTAACGGTTTGCTCATACACCGTAGAGGATGTTCTTGGTGGTGGAGCCCCTCCAGCTGCCTGTGCGTTAATACCTGTCACATCGTACAATCTCTGCATCAGACCGTTGTAGACGTTAATAAGCTCAGCTAATTCGCGCCCAGATGAATCCGGCATATCATGGATGGGAAGCCTTACATTTTGCTGGTCATCAACTAAAGAGGACCCAGAGTAGAGCAAGTCTCCATCATCACGCATTATCTTAACTTGCTTGATGGGGTCCAGAGTGCTTCCATCCGGTAACTCAAGACTCCCAAGCGCATCAATATCAATAGCATACCCCTTGGGTTTCATTTTTAAGACAAACTGTCTCAACTTAATCAAGGTGATATAAATATCATCAGAGATATCAATAATTTTCTGAGCGATAGATTCTGAAGACAGCTTATACATAATGAAAGGGGCAATCGCCTTTCTGCGATTCCTAGGGTCGCGAAGCATGTTGTCCATCAACTGATAGTTGATAACAATATTTGTCCCCGGAAAATAAGTACCCTCATACCACACTTCATAAGGGATATAAACAACCTCAGACTTCATGTTTTCCGGCGGGGTCCAATCATCTGGCTTGTCAATATATTTGTACCCCCCGTGCTTGTTGTACTTCTTCTTCTTAACCTCGTATCTGTTAGTCTTGAAGCAGAAATGGATGGCATCAATGGTATGTTGTTTATCCTCCTCTGTCATAAACTCAAAGTTGGCATATGAGACCCCTGCAACCCCAGCGAGCTCCTTTAACTGGTCTGCTGACAGCATCCCTTTAGCCTTTCTCTCAATGTCCCCTATCGTCATCCGTTGGAATTGTCCGAAGTAGTAAGCCCCTCTATAGTCGCGGGTCTCCTCCACATCCCTACTGTATATAAAATTCCTGGGGGACACGTACTGTAACTTAATTGCAGTCTCAGGGTCACATTCAACTTTAGCCACGCCGATGCCATGCTTTGCCAGGTCTTCTGCTATATGATTGAATGTTTCCCTCCAATCACTAAAATCAAACACCTTCTGTATGGCTAGCTCCATGGCAAGCTCGTGGGCTGGCTTGTAATCCAACTCCATGTAAAGGTTTAGCTCATCCTTAGACTGAGGAACGAACCCCTTGTGAGTGAAATCCATTCCCATTAACCTGGAGACCTCTTCAGCATCAGCACGAGTATACATAGCCTTCAGCTTCTCCCTGCGGAACTTGCTGCGCTTCTCCTGGGAGTGCATATCAATCCCCTTTACGGTTGTTCGATACTTGTCATAGGAAAAACCCTCTACAATGGCGTTAATCATCCGGGGGACCTCAGAAGAATACTTCCAGTTAACCCGTAAGGCAGATAAATCTTTAGATGGAGCAAACAAAGCTTTCAGGTGAGACACATCAACAGTCCCCTCCATATGAGAGTTTACAAGGTCCATCTGCTTACGCCTGGCTGTCATTCTTTCGGAGCCCCACTCTGACTCAATAAACTTTGCCATCTTTAACCCGAATCCGGGGGAATCCTTTTCGGCATTCCCTGCCGTCATATCCGGAAGTAACATTCTCATAATTAGTCGTTTTTATTAGAATTACGATAGATAATAAAAATCTGTCGCTTTTATTTTAGCGTTAGAGTTATCCCTCTGACGCTGGTTTTTTAGTAAAAATTTCTGTGCTCCGTAAACAGCCAAACACGCACTTACCGTAGCGTCAAACTTCTCCCTGTCTCCAAGGTCAAACTTGGCAAAGTCAGCAAGTAAGTCATTGAACGGACAATTCCCTATTTCACCCATGGGCCTATAAGTATTGTCAGTGGCATACCCTACATGGTCTTCAATATACCTCTCCAAGTATGAGGCCTGATTCTTCAAAAGAGACGGGTCTGTTCCAGGGATACCCCCATACATTGACTCGTCAATCGTCAGCTTCAGCTTGTCTGGCCTACGCATAGCGTATCTGGTGTATCCACGTACATGCATAACCTTGAGAAGCTCGTTAATATTATTCTCTATTAACCCCTGCATGCTATAATACATCATAGCCATGATGGCGTCATCAAAAAATATATCCAAGCTCTGTGGTCGTCCTATATACACTAGAAAGAATTGCTCCTTTGGGACACCAGCTACTGGATGGTTCCCTAAATACCCAATAATAGACCCCTTAGACCCAGTTCCATACTTTACTTTGTGAACCTTGTATGGGTCAATACCAATACACCCCAAGAAATCATACTTTGGAGCTATTTTGCCGCCCTTTATAACCTTAGCGTTAGCTATGTGCTCATCCGGGAGCCATGACACCTGAAAACGCCCCTTTGGGGTTTCGTAAAACTCTATGTCATCTGTACCATCATTCTTCCTCCTAAAATTCCCTGTCTTATAACCCCACTTCCCAGTGGCCAGATACCTGTTTGTGTTGTAGTCCATCTGGTCCTGGATTTTCATGATATTAAACATGGAATCCTCAGAAGCAATCCTAAACATATCACTCTCTGTAATAGGGTCTTTACGCTTTTCATCGTTGAGAGCCGCAGCATCATGCTTGTATGCAGACCACATCCCCTGCAAAAAGTCATACACGCCATCAGTAATCATCTTTCCATCTACACCAAGAACC
>Ga0209723_1004523_pt1 | contig 15360 bp, 13 predicted proteins | sample BiotimSIPDNA_2_FD_185750 | JGI IMG/M metagenome (GOLD analysis project Ga0209723, IMG submission 185750) | Anaerobic biogas reactor microbial communites from Washington, USA - Biogas_R2 time_0 SIP DNA (SPAdes) (version 2) | ecosystem: Engineered > Bioreactor > Anaerobic > Unclassified | place... | reverse complement strand
TACTGCTTCATCCTGGTTGAAAACAATACTGACCAAGCTTTTGAAAACGTCAGCGGTACCATCACATTATTTGACGAGGAATCTAATACCAACCTTAGTGAATTTGCCATCATGCCGCTCAATATTCTGCCTGCTCAAACATCCCTGCCTATGATTGCCCACTTTGCAGCACCCGTACCTGAGGCTTACAGCTTAGAATTTAGCGTTGATGTGGTGTTACCTGTGCCAGATAACGACACGCGCTACACGGAAGCTGTTATTGATTCCAAATCTATCACGGTATCACAAGACGGCCGCTCAGCCACTATCAGTGGGCAGGTCGGCATGGCTGATCAGCAAGCCTCTGCAGAATCTATATGGATCTTAGCAGTTGCTTATGACAGTGATGGACAGGTGGTCGGTTTGCGCCGATGGGAAGCCCAGGCCGAGTTGAAACCCTCAGGTAGCCAATCATTCCAAATGACCCTTTACAGCTTAGGCCGAGGAATAGAGCGGGTAGAGCTAAATACGGAAGCAAGACCAAAAACACAATAAAAGGACCAAATGAGCGCACTTTTTGATTGGCGACAACAAACAATTGTCATGGGCATTTTGAACCTGACCCCGGATAGTTTCTCGGGGGATGGCTTACTAAGTCAAGCCGATTACCATGAAAAAGCCCTTGAGCTAGCAGCGCAATTTGTGCATGATGGTGCGCTAATCCTGGATATTGGTGGGGAATCAACCAGGCCTGGTGCACAAAGCGTGAGCGCTGAAGATGAATTGGAACGCGTTTTGCCTGTGGTTACAGAATTAATAAGCAAATTACCTGGCACGATCCTCTCGGTGGATACCTATAAAGCAGAAGTTGCGGAGAAGGTATTGCAAGTGGGAGCACAGATAATTAACGATGTGTGGGGGCTGCGTGCTGATCCTCAAATGGCAAGCGTGATCGCCAGGTATAACGCCCATGTTGTCATCATGCACAACCGTGAAACGCGTGACAATGTAGAAATCCAGCAAAATTTGGGCGGCCATTACACAAAAACAACCTATGTTGATCTAATAGCAGAGGTCAGCCAAGAGCTTATGGACAGTGTCCGGATTGCTGAGGCCGCAGGTATTCCCCATGATCACATCATCCTGGACCCGGGCATAGGCTTTGCCAAGACCGTCGAACAAAATCTTTTCTTGCTAAATCACCTGGACGAGATTGCCAAGCTTGGTTATCCCCTCCTTTTGGGCGTGTCACGTAAATCTTTTATCGGATATACCCTGGACCTACCGCCAGCCGAGCGCCTAGAAGGCAGCCTGGCAGCCAATGCAATCGGCATTTTGCGCGGCGCGAATATCTTAAGGGTCCATGATGTAAAGCAAACCATTCGTTTGGCACGCATGGTTGATGCTGTCCTAAAATCAGGCTGAGTTTTTTGGGGGTATGTTAAAAGCTAATCGACCTCTTCATCCAAACCCTGGATGATGTTTTTTGCCAACCCACTTAGAATATCGCGTTCATCTTCGGGAATGCGGCTTGATTTCCAATAAAGGTCTAATAATTCTAGAGCAGTCATGCTGGATGTCTCGCGTCCCTCAGGTAAGCGGATACGCGAAGCGGACTGAGGGCGTTTGACGAGGTAAAACTCGAAGGCTTTATCCGAAAGCTTACGCAGCGTTTGCTCATCTATAAAGCCCTCGATCGAACTTGGATAATTGACAACCATCCTGACAATAGCATCGCTCAAATCGCCTTTGCTCAGCAGTGTTTCCTGTAAAACCTTATTGACCGTATTAGGATCGGTCAAACTTACTTCCAAATCGATGAAACGGCGGATATTTTTAAGCTGCCGCCAGTTTACCCTTGTTTCCCCTTTACTTACCTCTGCAATGACGTAGAATTTATCGTCTTTTGCCTCCCCAAAATCAACGCGCTCAATAGATCCCGGGTATATCACAGGCGGATGGGCATTTTCATTCAGGTTTTGGGCTTTATGAATATGCCCCAAGGCAACGTAATCCAAGCGAGGATCACACACCAATGACCTGGATAAGACAACGTCCTTTCCAAGCATGATGGTGCGTTCATTGCCATATTTTGCGCCTTCAATAGAAGCATGTGCAACCAGTACGGTTGGTAGTGACGGATCAAGCTCACCAAAACTAGCCTGAACATAAGCGGTCAATCTTTCTTCCAAAGCTTCAAGGACGTCAATTTGATTATCAGCATTCACATTCAGGGCTGCCATCAATCCTGACCTGGTGACCCAGGGCAAAGCGATGACCTGCAGGGGAAGACCATCCAAGTCTTTTGGGCTTAAAAGGCTGGGCTTGTTGACGACATGCACAAATGGTACTTCTAAGGTGTCGAACTCTTGGATGGCATGTGCCCTGGTAAGGGAAGGGGAAATATCATGATTGCCTGTCAACAAAAGCGTGGGAATACCTGCCCGTGAAAGCCGCATGATGCGCCTTCCCCACTCGCGCTGGAAGGTCGGTACAGGGGCCCGGTCTTTGTAGGTGTCCCCCGCAAAGATCACCATGTCCACTTTTTCATTAACCGCCGCATCTACGATTTCATCCAGCGATTTAAGGAAATCCATCACCCGCATAGGTAAGCCGCTTTCTGGATCAAAGCGGCCAAAGTTTGCCATATCGATATGGGCATCTGCAAAGTGGAGAATTTTTATCATGCGGTTATTATATCAAGGCAGCAATAAGGTTTAGGGCTCTATCCCCAAGTTTCGTAGTTCTTGCTCAGCAACCCACCAATTTGGATGCCACACCAAAGCCTGTCTGAAATCAGCAATCGCGCCACTGGTATCGCCCAGCATGGCCTTTGCCCGCCCCCGCCAAACCCAGGTTTCAGGGATGGCATCTTCAGGGGAGAGCTCCAGGGTCTGATCGGCCAAAGCAAGCACATCATAATAACGACCGGTATAGTAATAAGCAAAGAAAGGCCCGGTTTGGTACCAAAGGATGCGCCACGGCCGTTCTTCGGTAGGCAGGTTTCGGTAAACCGCAAAAGCTTCGTCATAAGCCTGGGATGCCCCATAATAATCAGCCATTTGGGTCAGGATGGTACCGCGGCTGTACCAGGTAAAAAATAGCTCACGTCCCTCGGCCTGGTAAGTTCGATTAGCGGCATCCTCTGCGGCATATCTCAGGTTATAGTCCTTTTCGGCATGTGGCCCAAGAATATCCATCACTTCGCTCTCGCGATCTGGCGGATAAACTACCAGGTAAATCCGGTCAAAATGCCCCCAATAGCGCTCCAACTCATCATAACCAATGGATCGATCGCCTTCGTAGGTATCCGGAATTCTGAACTTTTGAGTGGCATCATCATAGGCATATACAACCCCGTAATGACCCATCCAGCCTTTCTTTGCCACCTCAAAGCCGCGCTCTATCAGAACCGGGAAGCCCCCGGCAATGAAGCGCTTTAGCATTTCATTATCTCCGCCATATCTCAGAACTACATTGAAACCGGTTTGAGATAAGACGTAATCGGCCATTTCATAAGGCATCACGTTGCGATCTTCAATACGTGGTTTTAACACTTTGGCAGTTACAAATTGGTCCCCTTTCCAACCCCAATAAGATAACGCAATTGATAGATTAGTGGGACCACAATTGTTGAAATCTTGACCTTCGAACTTTATGCCAGCCAGTTTAACCGCTTCCGGTATTGGCGTTGGCGTTTGTGTGGGAAGTTGCGTCTGTGTTGGGGTTGGGGTGATCACCTGCGTCGGGGTTATGGTTGGTGTTTGGGTTGCCGTAGGTGCCATTGCGGTTAGCGTACTGGCGACCACCTCATCCAATTCACCCTGCTGGGTTGGGTTAAAGGCAATTGCCTCTGGCGGGTTGAAGTAGTAATAAATATCTGCACGCAAACTTGAGACTCGCCAATACAGGCGTTCATACACTGCTGGAATGCGATAGATCAAAAGTGCAAACACAACCAGCAAAATGATCACTGCCGGTATTAGTATAAGCTTGTTGATTCTTGATCGCTTTAATTTTAAGTTTTTCTGCAATTTTTCTTTAGTTGTATCCATAAGCCGTTTCGCATTATAACAGGGTTTTCCAAGCTTAAGAGACCAGTGATAGCCCTTATCTAAAACAAAAAAGGCCGCCCTGTGATATCAGGGCGACCTCTAATTATTTATTGATGACGATTATGTTTCGTGAAACTCGCCTTCAATCACTTCCTCGCCTTCATCGGTTTGGGGTGGTTCAGGGCTTGGGCTTGCCGTTGGACCTTCAGATGCCTGAGTTTGCTGATAGGCTACCTGGCCAATCGCTTCCAATTCACTCTGCAATGTTTGAACGGCATTTCGTATGCCCTGGACATCCTCACCGGGCAGTAAGTCCCGCAAGGTTTTCACTTTGGCTTCAACCGAACTCTTTTGTTCATGGCTTATTTTTTCGCCCATATCTTTCAGCAGTTTCTCAGCCTGGTACACAACAGAATCGCCCATGTTACGCACCTCGATGAGTTGTTTGCGCTCGTCATCTTCAGCTTTGTGTTGGGCTGCTTCTTTAACCATACGGTCAATCTCATTTTTATTAAGGTTCGTTGAGGCTGTGATGGTTACCTTCTGCTCCTTGCCTGTTGCTTTATCTTTAGCGGCGACATTAATAATACCGTTTGCGTCAATATCAAAGGTTACTTCAACCTGTGGGATGCCGCGTGGGGCTGGCGGGATGCCATCCAATCGGAATCTGCCCAGGGTCATGTTGTCTTTTGCCATCGCACGTTCGCCTTGCAGAACGTGAATGTCCACCGCGGTTTGGCTATCTTCAGCTGTTGAAAATACTTCCGTCTTTTTCACTGGAATGGTCGTGTTGCGCTCAATCAACTTGGTCATCACACCACCCAGAGTCTCAACGCCCAACGAAAGCGGGGTCACATCCAGTAATAATACATCTTTGACCTCGCCAGCCAAGACGCCACCTTGAATCGCCGCCCCAACCGAGACAACTTCATCTGGGTTGACGCCCTTATTTGGCTCTTTACCGCCAGTTACTTTTCGGACTAATTCCTGCACCATAGGCATGCGTGTGGCGCCACCGACCAAGACTACTTCGTCAATCTTATTGATGGATAAACCTGCATCTTTAATAACTGCATTAAATGGGGTTAAGCAGCGCTGCAGTAGGTGATCCGTCATTTGTTCAAATTTTGCCCGAGTGAGCTTTAATAGTAAATGCTTCGGTCCACTGGCATCTGCGGTAATGTACGGCAGGTTAATTTCAGTTTCCATGACGCTGCTTAGCTCAATTTTGGCCTTTTCTGCCGCTTCACGTAAACGCTGCAGAGCCTGGCGGTCATTGCGCAGGTCAATACCCTGATCGTGCTTAAATTCGTCAGCCGCCCAGTTAACAATGACCTCATCCCAGTCGTCACCACCCAGGTGGGTATCACCATTAGTTGCTTTTACTTCCACAACACCACCGCCCACTTCAAGCAGGCTGACGTCAAACGTACCACCGCCCAGGTCAAATACCAGGATGATTTCATTATCCTTCTTATCTAAACCATAAGCTAAGGCTGAGGCAGTAGGTTCATTGATGATCCGCATAACTTCCAGGCCAGCGATTCGGCCGGCATCTTTGGTTGCCTGCCTCTGGCTGTCGTTAAAATACGCCGGAACGGTAATAACCGCTTGTGTGACCTTTTCACCCAAGTACGATTCAGCATCTGTCTTTAATTTGGCAAGAATCATGGCGGATATTTCCTGGGGGCTATAAACCATGCCCGTTACAGGAATCTGCACCCGCGCATCACCTGTATCCCCAGAGATTACCTTAAAAGACACCATTTTACGCTCAGATTCAACTTCATCAAAACGTCGGCCCATGAATCGCTTAATCGAATAGACTGTATTCTCTGGATTGATAATTGCCTGACGCTTGGCGGAGATGCCGACCAACCGTTCACCATTTTTGTTAAAGGCAACCACAGATGGTAATAAGCGTGAACCTTCCGCTGTAGAAATGACAGTCGGGGAGCCGCCTTCCATAACAGATACCACGCTGTTCGTTGTACCGAGATCAATTCCAATAATCTTTCCCATATTTAATTGCTCCTTCCTAAATTATTTAAATATATAAAATTACACATTAAATAGCATAATAGATTAATAATAGAAGTCTATTAACACTGTATTGGATTAATATATACAACAAGCCCAAAGACATACCTGTTGCATGAGAAGCTGACAGTTGGTTGAAACTAATCCTGAAAATATCATATAATAAATTTGGATAATCTTATAAGTGAGGTGATTGAATGAAAAGAGTGATGAATTTCTTGGCAGGTGCGATGCTTGGCAGTATTACAGGCAGCCTGCTTGTAATCTTATTAGCCCCTGCTTCTGGCGAGGAAACTCGAATGCAAGTGAAGCACTATTTCCAAAATATACGTGATGAAGTTGAAAACGCTGGCAAACAAAAAAGGATTGAACTTCAAGAGCAATTAAATACCCTTCGCTCGGGCAAGGCTTAATTTTCAACTTACTTGTAGAATCATTTTTGGCAGCTTAGGCTGCCATTTTTCCAATTATTCTGTCAAATAATCATTTATGGGTAGCTTGTCGGTGTTTCCTGCGGATCTGCAGGATATACAGGTTCTGTGGGGGTCGGGGTCGGCGTTGTGACAATGACGGGGGTAGTCGTTGGGCTTGCTGTTGGCTCTGGCACGCCACCTGGCGCCTGGACTTCAGTTGATACGGGCATTTCTATATACTGCGGCATATTCGAAATATTATCTACATAAGCAATTGCAGGGCGGCAGGCTGGTTCCAAATTGACCGCGATATTTGGCCAAGTAACGGGTAAATTCCCGTTGAGTGTCCGTTGAATAGCATTAATTAAACAGCCCGAACCAGCGTTGTAATTGACCAGGGTAAATTTCCACAAGTCTTCATAAGTCGTCGCTTCCCCTGCCAGCTGGCTGGTGCTGTTATATATAATTTGCCCCACCTGTTCACAATTAGCTAAAATACTTCTGGCAAAGATGCTGATGCTGAAGTTTGCCTGTTCAAGGTCAATCCCTAAGGGGCAATCTGGACACCCAGCATTTACTTTCTGTACTAAAGCGCCCCTCAACATCTCCTGGTCTGCTAAATCCAGGTTCCCAAAACCACGCTGACAGGTTTCCTCAGATAAAACCAGTGGACAAAATTGGGTGAAAAAGCTGGGGTTCCAAAGCAATACCGTATCAGCACCAAGATCACTTAAATGCCCTAGGCCTGCCTCAGTAACTTTATTATAAATACCCGGCCAAAACTGACTTTCCTGTGAGAAAATATTCTTCATCAATTGCGCCGGTATGCCAGTTTCATTAGCAACCCGAATTATTTCGCTATCAAATATATTTTGCCATTCGTTCACCAAAGGCCTAGCCAATTCCATGCCGCAGGCATTAGCTGCACCAGTATATTCAAGGCCGCCTCTTTCACAAGTGGTTGCATCAACCAGCCCTGATTTAATCAGGGATCCCGCAAGATAATAATATGGCCGCAAAGAAACTAAACCATCAGCTAATTGCGGCGTGGTCAACCATGAGGGCGGGCCACCTACTGGAGCAAAAGCAGACCATATTTCAGAACAGCTGGACACCCCCTCACCCTTATACTGGGAACTCAGGATATCAACATAGTATGTTGTGCTGTCTTGTGCGCTTTTTTCTGGATTCGTAAAATCGCCCCATGGCATCATGCGCACTTGGGCATTAAACCTTTCGCTTGAATCACCATAGCTTGAATCTGCCCAAAATTCCACTGAAACACCGCTTTGACCCGTTGGGGGTATGGGAATATCGCAAGCAGCACCTGGGCAGCTGAACTCCTTGCCATTGATGTATCCCTGGATCCGGATGACCTGCTCATTAGGCAAAGGCTCTTCTGCTTCTAGGTGCAGATATGGTAGGGTTTCGCAGCGATTCTGCGGTGGTTGGGGGTTACAACCACTGATAGAAACAAACACTTCTGGCTTGGGTAATTTAACTTCGATCGTGCGCGAGTTCAAGGTCTTGTTTGCTAAATGCAGGTATAGCCCTGAGCATTGTGAGGCACTGGTCATCTGGCTGGTGAATACACAGGGTTGGGTTTTTAACCACTGGTTTTGGATCTGGCTGCCGCAGTAATGTAACACTTCTTCAGGGACAGGCCAATTTTCATGTTCGACATAAACTTGGCAGAGCACTTGCGAGTTGCTCCATGAAAGCAGCCACCATTCATACGTAGTGTAATCCACCTCTAAAACAACAACACGCTGTTTCTCGCTGGCAAAAACTTGGTTTGCTTTTGCATCCAAGGGCTGCATTAAGCCAAGCAGCAACCCGCAGATAAATAAAACCAGTAATACTGGTAGTAATCTGTTGGTTGAACGCTTCTTTCTCATCATGGTTTTGCTTTCAGCAACTCATCAAGGATACAATGGAGACAATTCTGTTTCCGTCTCAATTGGGTACAGCGCACTAGTCACCGTCGCCTGGCCACTGGGTGTGGATTGCCAGGTCGGGGTAGGGGTTTGGGTGATGGGCATTGGCGTGTCGGTCGGCAAGGGTGTAGCGGTTGGCATTGCAGTCTGCGTCAGGGCAACCGCTAAAGTCAGCTGTGCCTCATAAGTTAACACAACTTCAGCTAAAGGTGCAGGCTCTAAAACCGCATCCAATGCGGCTTGGAAAAGAGTATTAATTACCTCCTGTTTGGGTAAAAATACCTGTACTTGGGTATGATCGGGCAAGTCCCAAAGGCTGACGGCATCCCAACCAATCATAAAATAGGAAATCCTCTGGGGGTCCCCCAGCTTCAACGCCAATGGGATGAAATTTACAAGTTCTGCAAGGTCAAGGTCAGTATCGACCCATCCTTGGTAAGAGGTGTAAAGTTGCGGTAATCTGACAAGGTTGCCGTTTTTAACCATTTCCATGAAGATCAAGCGCATCACCTGTTGCTGCCTGCGCATGCGGTCCATCTCATCCATGCCAGACTGATAAGATACATAACAGAGTGCTTTTTCACCATCCATCCATTGCGGCCCGGCTGGAATAACGTCACAGGCTTCTGGCAGTGGGAATAGGACGCTCACTTCAATCCCGCCTACGTCATCAACCAACCAGGAAAAATCACCTGGGTGTGCCAATACAAAGCGATCTGGCCTGATGCCAAAATTATACGCCAGGGTGTCACGTACGAGGGAGATACCCCCTAAGGCATAGGCTGCGTTAAGCCTTTGCATTGAGTAACCAGGAATATACACAAACAAATCACTAGGAATTGAGATGACACTCGCCTTGGCAAGCCTTGGATTTATGAATAAGAGGTGAATCGCGTTTGTCCTGCCGTAAAAAGGCGGTTCCTGGTCACTGCCAAGCAAGATCCAGGTGAGCACACCCTCAGGTAATGTCATACGTGATGCTGGGTTGGGTATGGCTGTAGCTGATATTAAACTTGGCGGCGCAAACGTCGGCCAAGGTTGGGCATTGATTTCAACCTGCGACGTTTGATCACCCACAAATAAGCTTGGTAAGGTCGAGGTCGGTAAATTTTCTGTTTGTGACGAACCGGTTGATGTCATCTCTGGTTGATTTCCACAACTCGATATAAGTAGAATTCCGCCTGCTACTATCAAAAATATTAAGGCTTTATACCAGTGAAAAGATTTTGTTAGCGAACCATCACGCATATAAAACTCATAATAGACTTTTTTTGTCCAAATAGTAGGTCTAACATTCCATTTGAAATTATAGCATGAGTCATTTAGATTCTATAAACAGATTCACTGGATAATTTTCAAAGCAAAAGACACATAAAATTGTTTAGCGTAAGTTAATTTTTTAATATTATGCTAAACTAAATTTGAGGAGCCTGAACTAACCCGGAGGAACATGATGAAAAAATATAAATCCTTGTTTTTACCTGTCTTAGGGGGATTATTTCTAATCATTTTAGGTGTGTTGTTGTTACTTTCAAATCTAAATTTATTTACACTCAATAATCAACTCGTCCCAGGTATCATTTTAGCAATCGGCGGGCTGCTATTTCTTGGGGTTTTTCTTTTTGACCGTGACCGCTGGTGGAGCCTTATCCCAGGCCTATTATTATTCGGCATTGGGGCGCGTGTGGTAATCGGTTACTTTTACCCTGCGTTACCTACAACATACGACTTTGCGATCATGGCCTTTGCGTTAGGCTTAGCCTTTTGGATTATTTACATCAACAAGACAAAACATTGGTGGGCGATCATCCCTGCTGGCGTACTGTGGTCCCTTGCCCTTTCTTCGATCAACCCAATAAGCACCTTACCAAGTGAAAGCGTCTTCTTCATTGGGCTGGGAATCACATTTTTATTGCTCTATCTTTTACCTAAATCAACAGGCAAGATGACCTGGCCGCTCATTCCTGCAGCAGCCTTGGTTTTGATTGGCATATTAGCAATGACAGGATCTATTAACATCGTCAATTACATTTGGCCAACGCTGCTGATCATTGGCGGCGGAGTACTATTGTTTTTTGCTGTGAAGAGACGTTAAAGATTCGGAAACTTTTACACTACAGAACCCTTATGAAACAACTTAGAGGGTTCTTTTAATACTTATCGCAAAAGAAGCGCAACCAAAAACGGGAAGATCGCACCGCTCAGGGTGCAAGTAGCATTGACCCAATCGTTGTTCATCCAGGCGAAGCCGCGTTTAAATTGTGTCTCTTGGCCGCAGGTATGCAGCGGGTAGCGCTCTGTTTCCTTTTGGCAGTGCGGACAGAAATAAATGGCTTGGACAGTTGCGCCCAATAAAGAGTCAATCACTGCGCCGATCAAACCAGCAAGTGTAATTAAGACAAAACGTAAACCGGCGGAAAAAGGGAGTTGCCCTATTGAAGTATGCCCTTCAATTAAAACCGCTACCAGTCCAATCAGGGCAGAGCCTGCCAGGGCTGAGAGCGTGCCAACCAGGCTAATGGCACCAGAGGTGCCAATATCTGCGCGTTTACCGGTGTTGATAAGAATGGGTTTGCTTTTGCTGAGCACGCCCAGCTCAGTTCCCCAGGTATCTGCGTTTGCTGCAGCCAAACTGCCGGCAAATGCAAGCCAAATTATGCCTAGATTAGGACTGTTTGGGGCAAGTTGGCGCCAGAAAAAGCTGATTATCACAAGCAAACCTGCCCATCCGCCATTGGCAAAAACTTGAAAGGCATCCCGGCGGGAACCCTTAGAAAAGTTTTCATTTAATGGCCGCTTTTTCTTGGCAAGTAATAAAGATAGCAAGCTTGAGAAAACAAAAAAGGTCATTAATAGGACTGCCCAGGGCCATCCACCCAAGCCTAATATAACTGAGCCTAATAGTGCTGCCGCCCATAAGCCGCTCAGATTGAGTGCCTTGAATTTATAGGCAGCAAAAGCTAAACATAAAGAGACCAATACACCTAAAAGCAGCTGGTTGATATCCATTATAAAATCATCAATAAAACTGCCAATCCCATTAATAACGATGTAAGGCTGGAAAAAGCCCATAAAGTGTAAACTGTAAGAACAGGCACATTCTTGCGCAGGAAAAAATAGCTCCCTATCACAATGGTCACAAACCACAATATGATGTTCAGAATTGGCAACAGGAATAAGCGTCCTGCTGGCACGCTTTCTCCCCCTTCCCATAAAATGCTTGTACGTCCTAGTGATGCGGTCAATACAAAAACAAACAAAGCCAATACCAAGAAGAAACTAACCAATATGAGCAACCTGGCGATGCGATCTTGCCAAATTCTCGCCCAAAAGGTGGAAAAACGAACTGATTGAGCGCTTACCTGCTCAAGGCTGCCAAGTTCATTTATCCTGTAAAATTGGTCTAAAAATGCATTAATCTCAATTGGAGATATGACATACACCTGGGTGGGTGTAGCTACTAAAACCAAGTTTTCTATCTCAGTTGCTGCATAATCAATAGCATTTACACCATGCATTCTTTGGTGATTGGCAATCAATCCCGGGATGTGCATCAAGGGTACCTGCAGGGAATCGTTTAATTGACTGGCCGGTTTCACCCACTCAATTAGATTAGCTGGAATTTCTTCACGTCTAAAGCCCCATCGTAAAACTAACTTTTCCCGCAGCAGGGTGTATTTCATGGTCATTAATACAAAAGCCTGGTATAGCAACCATATCAATAAACCGCTGGAAATCAAAACGGCGCCTCGAAGCAGGAGAGAAGTCGATTGAACTTGAGCCTGATTAGCTTGTACAAGCAGGAAGATAGAGACTATTACCAAAAACACACTCGTGCTGATAATAAACAAGAATCCTTTGCGCTTCGAGGGGAGGTAAACGTATTCCAAACTTGGCACTCCAAACCCAGATTAACGCGAAATCTTTGTAGCGCTGATTTGTTCTTTAATCGTTCTAGACACAAAAGCAACTTCTTCTTCAGACATGTTGCCGGAGAAAGGTATCGCCAAACTGCGCAGCCCAAGGTCCTCCGTAACCGGGTAATCTCCTATATCATAGCCGAACATGGTTTTCATGAAGGGCTGCAGATGAATTGGTGAAAAATAAGGCCGCACTGGTACACCCTTACTAATCAGTAATTTTGCAAAAGCCTCCCTATCAATGTTTTTAGAGACGCGCATAACATAGACAAACCAGCTCATCCGGTTTGTACTATTCAATACAATGGGGAGTTCTATCTCATCAATGTCCGCTAGTTGCGCAGCATACCAATCAGCAACCTGCTGCCTGGCGTTTAATAATTCATCCAGCCTGTTCATCTGGCTAAATCCAAGCGCAGCGCTCATCTCGTCCAGGCGATAGTTATAGCCCAAATAAGTATGATCTAACCAGGTGTCCCCAGGGGCTCGTCCTTGGTTGCGCAGGGCTTTCATCATTTCTGCGGCAGCATCATCATTTGTCACGATCATGCCGCCCTCTCCCGTAGTGATTTGTTTATTGGGGTAAAAGGCAAAGACACTCATGTCCCCAAATGTACCTGCTTGCTGGCCACGAAATTCAGCACCAAGCGCTTCGCATGAATCTTCAATCACGGTTAGGCCAGACTTTCTAGCAATCGGCAGCAGCTTATCATATTCTGCAGGTTGTCCAAACACATCAACCGGTAACACGGCTTTTAAGCTGCCCCGTGCTTCCCAACCGCGCGGTGGCAGCTGTTTTGGAAGCCATCGCTTAGCCTTTTCTCCGCCTAGCATTAAGGCCTCTACGGCTGCTTTAACACCTTCAGGATCTATATTACCAGTATACGGATCTACATCCACAAATACAGGGATGGCTTTTTCAAAAAGGATTACATTGGTCGATGAAATAAAGGAGAACGGGGTAGTGATGACCAGGTCGCCAGGCTCTATGCCGGCGGCGCGTACACATAAATGCAGCCCTGCCGTGCCGGAGCTGACCCCAATAGCATGTTTCAAACCCGTCAAATGTCGGAAACTGTCCTCAAAAGCCAAAATCCGCTCACCCATACTTAGTATTGGGGTCTTGAGCACATCTTGGACTGCCTGCCTATCTTGATCATTAATTATGGGTGCTGACATACTTACTTTTTTCATTTTTTTCTTCCATATTTTGTTAGTGGTTTTCCTATTATAACGGTTTAGCTGCTGCCTGCTTCAAGTAATTAATTAAAATCTGCCCCCGAAAACTCAGGGGCAGATAAGTCCTAAAGAAAGTCACATCAATAGCTCTAAGTCGCCTGATAACTTGCACCGCGGGCTAAAGCTTCAATGTTAATATCCACAAACTTCTTCATTTTGTCAGAGGTGTGTGCTTGCAGCGCTCTTTCTAATGCCCCTTCAGGCAGAATGGGCAGATTTGCCAATAAACCACCCAGCATGACCATATTAGCGGCACGTTCATTACCGATATCATGAGCAATTTCGTTGGCTGGGATCATCAGCACGTGGATGTCTTTTCTTTGAACTTCCCTGTTGACCATCGAAGCGTTGACCACTAGGTAACCACCAGGTGCCATCAGGGGTTCATATTTATCTAAGGACGGCAAGTTCATGGCAAGGACTGCTTTAGGCTTCAACACAAAAGGAGAACCAATTTCATTATCAGCAATAACAACAGTGCAATTTGCTGTTCCCCCGCGCATTTCAGGTCCGTACGAGGGAATCCAGGTAACGTGTTTACCTTCATCCATCGCAGCATATGAAAGCAGTTGACCTGCAAATAACGTGCCCTGACCACCAAATCCAGATACAATTATTTCTGTTTGCATCTCCACACCCTTTCTATATTTTTAGTTCGCCCACAACTGGAGATACTTTGTAATCGCCAAGTGGGAAATATGGGATCATGCTGTCTCTTAGCCAAGTGCGTGCATTGGCCGGGGTCATTCCCCAGTTAGTCGGGCAGGTTGAGAGCAGTTCTACCATCGAGAAACCAAGCCCTTGTTTTTGCACCTCGAACGCAGTTCGGATCGCCTTTTTTGCATTGCGAATATTGCGCGAGTCATGCAGGCTGCGCCTGACAACATAAGAAGCACCTTCGAGCGTGGAAAGCAGCTCAGCGGTGCGTATGGGGAAGCCTTGTCTTTCCACATCACGGCCGGTTGGTGAAGAGGTCGTCTTCTGGCCGGGTAGTGTTGTCGGGGCCATTTGCCCACCCGTCATACCGTAATTTGCATTATTGATAAAAATAACCGTTAGCAATTCACCCCTGGCTGCTGCTGCAACAATTTCTCCCATGCCAATGGATGCCAGGTCACCATCTCCCTGGTATGTGAAAACAATCCGGTCTGGATAGACTCTTTTTATGCCGGTTGCCATAGCTGGTGCCCTGCCGTGGGCTGCCTCAACAAAATCGAAGTTGAAGTAGTTATAAGCAAAAACTGAACAACCAACCGGTGCCACACCAATTGTATTACCCAGTTCCCCCATTTCTTCTAAAACTTCTGCCACCAGGCGGTGTGCAACACCGTGCGTACAACCTGGGCAATAATGAGTAGGGGTTACTTCAAAACCTGCTGGACGCGTATACACTAACTTTACATCTGTGTCTACCATTTGTTTCTCCTCATCCAATCTTTTCTCGCATGAACGATAACCAACGATCGCGTGGATGGCCTTCTAATGTAAGCTGCCCCTCCACCAATCTATGAATTGCATCTAAGACCTCGTCTGGGTATGGTACAACGCCGCCCATCCTGCCGAAGAATTCAATTGGTTTTCTATTTGAAACTGCCAAACGCACATCTTCCAGCATCATACCCGAGTTCATCTCCACGACCAGGAAAGCTTTAACCTTGGATGTCAGCTCTTCAATCTTTTTCACAGGGAATGGCGCTACGGTAATTGGCCTGAGCAAACCAATTTTGATGCCTTGCTCGCGCGCTTCTCGCACAGCAGAAAGAGCCACGCGTCCAGC
>Ga0209723_1004520_pt1 | contig 15366 bp, 18 predicted proteins | sample BiotimSIPDNA_2_FD_185750 | JGI IMG/M metagenome (GOLD analysis project Ga0209723, IMG submission 185750) | Anaerobic biogas reactor microbial communites from Washington, USA - Biogas_R2 time_0 SIP DNA (SPAdes) (version 2) | ecosystem: Engineered > Bioreactor > Anaerobic > Unclassified | place... | reverse complement strand
TCCAGTTCGAGAGTAATTTCGAGCTTCATACCGGAGTTCCCTCTTTCTACTTGCAAGGTGAAAGATAGAATATCCGGTTTTTTTATTTTAAAGGCAATCTATTTGCCACCAACTTCGGGACGACGTCCATTTTTAAAATTATCCCACTTGGAATATCCAAGAATATCCTGAAGCTCTCGCGCGCTCCAGCATTCGAGATTGTTGAACTGGTAACAGGCATCTTCAAATTTCTGGAAAAGTTCGATGATGAGTTCTTTTTTCATGGGGTTATCCTAAAATGTCGTGAAGAAGTTTTTGTTTCAAATTTTGAAGGGTTGTTTTTTGGTTTACTAATTGTTCGACTATATCCCGGAATTGTAACAAAATATTGGCAATCACTTTTTGGGATTTCATATCTGGGATTGCGATTTCAAGACCTGCCAAATCCCGCCATTTAGTTCTTGGGGAGAGCGAACCGGCTGATGTACTTACAGCATGATTTATAAAAGTATCAGAAGCGATGTAGAATGGTAGTAATTCCGGCAAAAGTTTTGAACAGATTGCCCGGATAACCAGAATATCACCAGAGCAAATACCATCGAAATCTGCAATAGCAACTTTTCGCAGATACGCCCTCCTCTTTCCAAATAAGATATCGCCTTTTGAAAATCTCTTTGTAAAGGTAGTACCTTTTTCGATATCGCCGTAACCTTGCAGATTAAAATTATCTGATTCGATAAACTCTAAACCAACAAAGCGAGTGATTCCGTTCTCTAAAGGTTTCTTGTCGTGGAGTTCAATACATTCGGCAATATCTTCAAAAGTACAAAGACTACAATTCTTTTTTGAAAGTAGATTTCCGAAAACCGGAGCCTTGCAAACTAATCCAATAATCAGATTTTTTAGCAAGAATTTAAAATTCTTCTCCTGGTACTCTACCTGCTCAATAGCGGTTTCTATTGATTGGAATAGGGCGGCGATTTGTTTTTGTTCTTCGGGAGGGGGGAGTGGAAATTTGTATTTGGAAAGTTGTGGCCATTTTAGATAAGGCGACATTGTACCTGCTGAATTTGCGTTTGCATATTCGTAAAAGCGGTCAGTTAGCATTACGTAGGGCAAATATTCTTGTATTAACCCCTTCTTGGCTTCCAGGGCCCAAATATGAGGTGAACAAATGCCATCAAAATCTGCCACCGCTACTTTTCTTTGATATGCTCTTCGTTTGCCAAATAGAACTTGCCCTCTTTTAAAAGTACGGAAAAAAGTAGGCATCTCCTCATTTAACCAAGACCGTATTTTTAAATCACCTGTTTCAATATGCTCAACGCTAACATATCGAGCATTTAACCTCTTTTCAGGTTTTGTTTCGGTAACTTCAATATGGTCAACATAGTCCCCATAATAAATTTCCTGCCATTTTTGCTTATTCAATTTCATTATTCAATACCTAAGCTACGTAGTTGGTTGAATAAACCATCGAGAGTTTTGTTAATATCTTTTTGAGTGGCTTTTGTATTCGATAGTAAATCCTCAATACGATATTCATTACCATTTTTAGATTGCTTGACATATAGCTGAACACTAAGGTTGCCGTTGTTTTCTGCTAAAACATCGTGGTTGTTTTTAACAGCTGCAAAATCCTTTGAATCTTTGAACTTCCAATAAGCATCGCTAATTTTCTTTATGTGTTGGGGTTCCAGCCATGCATTTGTTCTGTCAATTTTTAATTCTTCTTTAGCGTCGATAAAAATAATTCTGCCTTTTCTTTCTTTCGGTTTCTTCATTCTGCAAACCAACAGGCAGCTTTCCATACTGCTATTGTAGAAAAGGTTTTTACCAAGTCCTATAACCGCATCTACATAATCTTCTTCAATCATTTTCTTCCTGATATCATTTTCAGAATCCCTAAATAAAACACCATGAGGCCAAAGAACAACGCTTCTTCCGGTACTCGGATTAAGGCTTTTCATAATATGCTGCTGAAAGGCATAATCTGCACACCCTTGCGGCGGAGTACCCCAAATATTTCTGCCGAATGGGTCATTCATCCATTTTTGCTGGTTCCAGCGTTTCACGCTGTAGGGCGGATTAGCCATTATCACATCAAACTTTTTCAATTCGTCATTTTCAAGTATCTGCGGGCTTTCCAGAGTGTCGCCTTGGACGATCAAAAATTCATCGACATTATGCATAAACATATTTATACGGGCGATAGCTGATGTAATAAGGTTTAATTCTTGCCCGTATAGCTTGAGTGTCCGATATTCTTTCTTCTGTTCTTTAACATGCAGGGTGCTTGAAAGAAGAATGCCACCGCTTCCGCAAGTCGGGTCATAAATGCTTTCGCCGCTCTGCGGGTCGGTAATCTGGGTCATGAGCTTTACGACCGTTCGGTTTGTATAAAATTCAGCAGCAGTATGACCGCTGTCATCGGCAAATTTCTTAATAAGATATTCGTATGCTTCACCCATTATGTCGTGCGGAACATTGCTAACCGTTAAATTCATTTCGCTAAAATGTTCAATTAGATCGAGCATTTTTTCATCGCTCATCCGGCGTTTGTTTGTCCACTGTGCATCGCCGAAAACATCATGGAGCATTTCAATATTCGCTTTTTCGATGCCATTGAGAGCTTTTTGAAGGGCAGCTCCTACATTAACTGTCTTTTTGCGTACATCTTCCCAATGGCAGCCCTTGGGAACCTGAAAACGATGATTTTCCCGGAATTCGGCATAATCCAGGTCATTGCCACTCTCTTTCAAGGCTGTTTTGTATTCTTCGTCCCAGACATCGCTGATGCGTTTAAAGAAGAGAAGCGGGAAAATGTATTGTTTGAAATCGGCAGCATCAATCATTCCACGAAGGATATTGGCTGCACCCCAGAGATAGTCTTCAAGTTCTTTTTTGGTCATTACGAAATACCATTTTCTTTCTTTGTTATGACTTTGGATTTGTTTACATTAGTAACAGGGTGCGTTCCCAGCTCTGCCGGTAGTTCCTCCAAGATTTTATTATTATTGAACGTTAATACAATTTCTCCTGTTGTTTTACGTTCAGTCCAGTACCTTCCAGATAACTTTTTAATAGGCACCTCAATAATATCAAATACGATAGCGCCATCATGCGGCAAACTGCGTTGGTTAACAGTAATTCTTGGCTTGCTTGTATAAATATATGCAATCTGTTTGATTTGTCTTTCGCTGTCAATATGCAAACCTTCAGAAAATGAGTAGCTCTTCATTTCCCCTGTATGCATAACGCAGCTAATATGCAAAAGGCTTTGGTTTATTGTGAGCATTACAGGAATTGGAGAAGTTGATTGGCCTGTTGAGGGGTTTATCCAATCAGAATTAATATGGCCAAGCCATGTCCCATTCAAATTTGGAAATGGAACAAGCCACCCTCTGAAAATTCTGAGTCTCCAGAACCATTTTGTGAATATTAAAATTATAAATATGTCGATAGTTACTACATTTGGGATTAGCTTAAAGAACGATTTTGCGTTTGCTAAATCCTGGCCAGTAGCCATTGACAAACTAAACCAAGCAATAGCTGAAAAAGCGACAATGAGATAAACAAAGTTGTTGATTTTGAGATTTTTCATTTTATTCATATCCTACATAATCCCAAGCCGCTGAGATAAAATTGTGTGCTTGCTGATATGTCCAGGGCTGCGAACCTCGGAAAAGATATTTGAGTTCACTTACTTCGCCCCATTCTGAACAATTTTTAATGGCTATTGTATTATTGAAAAGATGGGCGAGCACATTACGGAGCATACTTTTATAGGATTCATATGAAAATGAACTCGCGGGTGCATTCCAAACGAGGCATTCGGTTAGAAAGCTTGGGGTTTGTTTTGCAATGGCAATGCCTTCTTCAGCCATTTCATTTGACAATGATTTCAGTACCCTTACAATTCTCTTGAACCGCCTATAGGTATTATCGTTTTTATATACGCCATTTCTGTAATGCTGTTCTGGCCAATTGCGTACTCTTAAAGGTTTTAAATCATCTGGAATCATTTCGACTCCAGAAATGTAGTCAGTACTTGATGTATAACGCCGGTGTTCAAAAAAAGCTGCTACATCAGCCTCAACACGGTAGCTATTTTCTTTAATATCAAATGCTTTATTCCCCCGTTTAACAGACGCTCTCCCAAACCTTGCTACTAACGCTTCCTCAATCTCGTTTTTAAAAGTTTGATAGGTATATGTAGAACTTGCTAAAGTTTGTTCGAGCATCATTTTAACATTATCATCAGGATATTCTGGAAAAAAAGTGTCATAGCATAGTATCCCAATATCGACATCGCTATCTTTCCGTACATTTACACGATTTCTATAAGAGCCCTGTGTAAAAACAACAATATTGCGATTTTGAAGTTTAGGGCTTGCTGCGATAGCTTCACGGATTTGCCGCTCGGCGTTTTCAGCCTTGGTCTTTTCTGTTTCACTCGGTCCCTGTGCCCAAGTAGTAAAAATAGATTCCCAGTCTCTACTCATAAAGCTTTTCCTTCAGTATGCCTTTGAATTTGCCGCCACAGGATGGGACGGCATTCTTCTGGCGCAAAAATTGTATTTTTCTTCCGTGCCGCATTGTCTTTCTTATTCTTAGCCACCGCCATCTTCATTTTTTAATTGACTTTATATATCTTTTTATTCCGTGCGGCGCTCTTCAGGGGTGCCCATATTGCAAACAACGGGTTGCTGCATAGTTGTAGTTGGGCTTTGACAATTACAACTTGCAGCTGTTATGCATTGTTATTAATTGGGCTTCTTTCTTCTTTGCAATATTTAACTTGCATCAATTCTTTTAAAGTAATCATACGTTTTTTCTTCTTTTTTTAAAGCCAAATTTCTTATTGCAGTATATTTAGTAAATTCATGAATATCAACTGCCTTTGCACTAATATCAAAAAGTCCTTCATCGGTATTATCATCGTTAAGATAATAGCGGAATAAAAATTCTAAACTGTCTGGATAATATGCCCAATAAACATCGAAATCGCCTTGCATTGATTTTTTTAATATTTCATTATCTTGTAAATGTTTTTTTATTTTATCATAATTCCATATTTTTCTGCCTGTAATGTAACCATCATGCATATGCCAATCAGCATAGCGATAAATTACATTTGTTGGAAAATAAATTTCAAGATGTTTAACTATACCAATTAAACAATCTCTCAATTCTGTAATTCCAATAAAATCACCACAATATAATGTGATAAAGGTATCATCAAATGGCGCATTTCTATTCAAATAAGAATCGTGAATTATTTCATCCATATTTAAAATCGCCTTTAATCCTTTATTCTCTGTCTTTCTTCAAAAAAAGCCCAATTAATAATTTTGCATAACGTCCCGGCAAATGCCGAAGTTGCGACTAAAAGTATTGTAGAATTATTGCCTGTCAGGCGAGTCTTCGAAGCTTGAAAGGCAATAATTCTACCTACCTTAGTGTAAAGCAATTTGGGGTGTACTCACCCGGCATTTGCCTGTTATGCGATGCCTTGCAACCGATCTTATTTCCGGCAGTGCACTCCCCGTGCTGGACGCACGGTTATTGGTTTTTATTCATCAATGTAATTAACATTATCTAATTCAAAACTGTTTATCCAATTTTTGATATCGGTTGGAAGGTCATCCTCTGATTTAGAGCCATAAACATCAATATGTTCCCCATCGTAAAGAATAGCAATAAATATAGAACCCAAAAAGATATCAACATAGAGAAAAGCTTCGTCGTAACCTACACCGTGTGGTTTAAAGCCACGTCCCGAATAATAATTACAAATAGTTTTTGACATATCATCTGCTGAAACAGATAAACGGTCAGTAAAATCATAAAATTTATCTTTTAACATTTCTTTCAAGGCATTTTGGAGTAATGTGTCTTTGGATAATACATCTTTAGGGTGAATCCCATTCGCCTTTAATAAGGATGGAAACACAGGTTTGTCAAGTAAATATGTTATTTTTTCAGGAGGTATTACGGTGTTGTTATCAGCAAATACACCATTTGCAAAACATAAATTAACTGCTGGTCGGAAAGAGTCATAATTGTATTTTAAGATCAGCATACTGTCTGGTTTAAGTATAATTTCTGGCTCAACACAAATCCCTTGCGAAGGGTATATCTTTATCTGGTGTAAACTATCAACAACAACAAGTTGTGTACTTATCTCACAAGCATTACCACCCGGGGCATATTCCAATAGGTAAATATTATCCTTATGTACAGTACCGATATTTTTTATAGTTGCGCTAGTAGAAAGTGCTTCGGTATTATATAAACAACGGCCTGAATATGTTAGAAAAATATTCGAATACATATCTGAACCGGGTACTGTGCTTTCTACAATTTTGAATTTATTAACAGTTGCTTTACTTGCCTTTGGGATTTTTATTGTTTGCTCTGCGGAATAGATTGGTATTAGATAACCAGTAGTGAGCAAAAATGTAATTACAACTTGGTAGAATTTATTCATAAGGCCTCCTAAAAAGAATTAACCTATAACTATTTATTCCGATAAGTACCGAAACTGTTAACTTCCGTAGAAGAATCAAGTTCTAATATGTCCTTTACAAAACAGTACATATCATTAGGGCTTACATATTCATATATAGCTGGCCATATTTCATTTATTACCACATTATCTAAAGTGAGATTTAATCCTGATATATTTTCTTTCGTTAATTTGTTATAGTTAATTACATCTAAGAACACCACAAGAATACCGACATTATATTTTTCGCCATATTTTCGTAACTCTTCATAATAAGGAATTGTATTCTTATCAATAATAGGGCGATTAGCTCCAATAGCGAAAGCAAAATATGATCTATTTGAAAACCTTTTATGTGAAACCGCTTCAAAAAATTCTTTTCTCCAATCTGCTAAAGAAATTTTAGCTTCAATCGTTCCAATTTCAATTTGTTGTCTTCCCAAAGGATCATCAACAAGCATAATGCCGACTATATCAGGGTTTCCCCATTTACACCCTTTTCTACTATCTGCTCTAACTTCAGCGTTGTATTTTTGCAAGGACAGCCATTCTGCCAATAGGTTATAAAGAATTTCTTCTCTTTTCTGGCGATCGGGTGATTGTTGTTCAATATTTCCGGGTTTAGCTGTAGGGTTTGATTCTTCATCAGTTAGGGATTCTTGAACTATTTCAGATTTTTTATTGTCGAGAATCAGACTATATTTACCAGGTTCACGTGCGATTTTAGTTTCAGGGTCTAAAATAGCTCTGGTTAAATATGCCCCCCAGCTAACTTTTATTAATTCTACATTAAAATCAAACTGGTCTTTGTTATTTAATATCCATTCTAAAAGTTGGTTACCTTTAATATTCTTATTTTTAGTTTTTCCAAGTGCTTCAAGTCCCTTTTCTGCAGCCTTTACAACCATTTCATAGATATCCATGTTCTACTCCAATTTAAGTGAAATATCTTTTTGTCTCTTTTTTTCTGCGCCAATAGGAAGTGGCGCTCTTTCCGTGCACTGCCTCTTTTCCTCGGGTGCAAGGTTTCGCATAACGGGCCTCGGCACAGCCGAAGTGCCTGTGTTGCGCCTGCGGCAGGCATTTTGGCTTGCCGATGTTGTTTGTCTGTAGCCAACCAGCCCATTTTTTTTGCTACCATATTCAAATTCTTTCTTTCCACGTTGCATTCCTATTAGTAATTCACCAGACATAAGGAATCAGACGCTTTCTGTTTTCTGCATATGCTGGATATCCATCCAAAGAGAAAAGTGTTCTTTCTTCAATCCAAATTCTTAGGATGATTGACGGCAACAGTAAGGTCAGAATAATAAGTACAGAGACAATGTTACAATAAAAAATGCATGTTCCACAAAGAGCCATTAGCATTCCTGCATAAGCGGGATGCCGAAGATATCTATAAGGACCAGTATCGATAATTTTATGATGATCAACTGTCCTTACGATATGCGAATAGTATTTCCCTAATGTTTGAATTGCCCAAAAACGAAAAGAAATACCACAAATCAATAAACCAAAACCAACCAAGTGATAAATTGAGGGAGAAGTCCATTGTGAATCAAACCATAGTGCAGATAAAATTGTTATGCTTTGGCTGAATCCGTAAAGTTCACGAGTTCCATAATCGGTCACTTGCTTTTCTTTCTCTTTGTCGCGAAAAGAAACCCAAAGTTCAAAAAGCAACCACAATACCATAACAGATACAACTATGATATCCATATTGAATGCCAAATAATCCCAGAGTTCATTGGTACGGGTTATTCGATAAACTCCAGTTACCACAATGCCAAGTAACAAAATTGTTGGTAGAATAAAAGAAAGAATCTTTCTCATGCTTTTTTATCACCTATCTTCTGCATTATTTTTCCTATTCCTTCACGCGATTTTCTCTTTATGAGCTATTATTCATTCAAAAAAATGGGCTGATTGGCTATTGCAAACAACTCCTTGCACAAAGCAATGCAGTGTGCAACCTTCCGGGACAGCATGCCGTATTGCGGCATGCTCTACTTCATGTACTGTTCCTACCCTGCACATAAAACTCTTTGTCATTGCCGACATAAAACTTGAATGTCGAGTATGATATTGGTGACTGTTCCTGATTGTTTACAATTTTCATTATTGACCTGAGAGGAATACCTATCGCCAGGTACTGCTTAATCTGGTCCCGGTATTTATCCAACCGGCGACCGTTCTTGTTGCGGCTTCCCGCCGGCCGGCCAAGAAGTTTCCCCTGGGCTCTGGCGGCAGCAAGGCCCTGTTTTGTACGGACAGAAATGAATTCCCGTTCTGTTTCGGCAAAATAGGAGTATATCGCAAATAACAATTTACCATGAGTGCCTGTTGTGCTCAATTCCGGCTGTCGGACGAATATTAACTGGATCCCTTTTTCCATGAGCATATTGACAAGGTTAAGAACCTCGAGCATATTCCGGCCAAGCCTGGATAGTTCAGCAACCAGAAGAGTATCACCCTTATCGAGCTTCGAGAGAAGCAATTCTATCTTTCTCTGCTTCTGGTCTTTCCGTGATGACATTTCGACTTCGATCATCTCACCGATGATGATCTTATGGGCATGAGCATATTCAAGAAGCAGATGCTTTTGCTTGTCCAGATCCTGAGTATCAGTACTCACCCGAACATACCCGAGTATTTTTGATGACCGTACAGGAGTTTTCTTCAATTCTTTCCTCAAATTACCACCTTTTTTGACTAAGGCCAATACTAACCTTTTTATATAATATAATCATATCTTTATAAGTTATGTTATTCTACCATATATTATGACTATAATAAAATATATTTATCGACCGTTATTATTGCATATTTTGGTTACTAAGCCATACATTTTAACTGCCCTACAATGAATTATCCGTAGGGTGTAGGACGGGAAACTATTCAAATAATTGATTCTGGAGAGGTTGTTTGAAGTGAAAAATGAAGCTTAAACCCCTGTCCCTGAGAATGAGCCAGTTTTCACCAACCGGTGCGGGGTTTCACTTCTGTTGATTGCTGCCGATTAATTGCCTGCCTATTTTGAGTTCCCACCAAGGATTCTTTCCATTTTAGCCGCAAGAGAACGATAACGATTATGGAATAGCAACCGTCCATTCGTCTTGGCGTGTTACCCATTTTTGCTTTAGAAAAGCTAAATGTCCACGCATTGTCTTCTTGCAGCGGCAATTTTCAATCCAGGCATCTATCGGTCTGCATTCCTCGATTACCGGAGAGCCCTGACTCGTATTGATTCGCTGTGGTACCGCCTGTTCGATAAATATAAATTTAACGCTGTGCTGTATTTCAGCTTCCTCCAGCAGGTGGACCCATTCGCGATACCCTCCAAGAAGGTTGAAGCGTGTTCTTGGGATGATAATTATTTCCGGCTTAACAACCTTTAAATCGGCGATTAAATAGGGCTTGGATGCAATTAGGTTTAATCCTCCGGTCGGATCGCGATTGGGCATATTCTGATCCCGGAGAAGCGTAAATTTTATAGCATTCGCGGTGCAAATTTGCTCTGCGAATTGCGTAATATCGTAAGAGACATTGACCCCAGCCACTACTAATGCAAACCAGGTGATAATAAACTGGTCCCCCTTATTAAAAGGTGATATATGTCGATATGGGAAATACGAACCATTTCCTTCCCATCTTGATCTGGAGACAACATGCGAAAATCCCTCACGCTTAAAAATCTTTAGCAGCGTTTCAGAATATCCCTTCGAAATATTCTCACTGGATGCGAGTGATAAAATCCGCCTCTCCATGGTCGATCCGATGGCTGAAATTGCCGGGGGAATTGGATAAGCCCATTCAGGAGCTTTGTTTCTCTGCCAAAGCCTTTCATACTCATTAATAAGAACCGTTTCTTGCTCGTTTGGCGGAAATCTGCATTTCATAAGGTAGGTGCCCCAATTCTGATTTTTGCGGACGATTATTAGCACATTGATAAGTATTCATTTTCATAATGATTCTTTAAATATGCGCATTTGTAGCACAAAGAGGCCTTTAAGCTTGCTTCCTCTTTGCTTGATAGGTAAGGGGCCATATGTTTAACAATAGCAAATAGCTCTTCAGCGGATTTCGCTGATATGCCCTTTTTCTTCGCTTCATCCATAAATTGCCGTTTCACGGTCTCTCTGGCGTTCACAGATTGAGACCCAAGGATATTCATGATGCTAACGGCCTCTTGCTCGGTGCAACTGCCGAATTCGCTCAAAATGCGAATCAGTTGCTCTCTATATACAAGTAAGCCCTTTGTTTCTTCGACGACATGAGAAATGAGAGCATGAACCGGTACAGAACGATCTATCCCAGCCGAACGGCGAACAAAGCTGTCAATAATATCCATCGGCCCTGGTTTATATAAAGCGATTAGGACTGTGAGGTCCGAAACTGTTTGAACCTTTGAACACCGAAGATAGTCGGTAATCCCTTCATAATTGAGCAAAGGAATATGCTCTGTTTTTCCAGTCGAGAGCAGTTCGAATGTTCGGGGGTCGTTTACCGGAATATTTGCAGGTTCAAGCAGAATACTCTTATTTTGGCGAATTGCATCGGTAACATTCTGGAGAAAGTGATGAAGAATGAATATCATTTTCTCGTGCGGGATCAAATACTGCGTCCGATCGGTGTTAACGCGAAGGAGGGTATCTTCCAACTCGGACAAGGAATATGGCTTTTTGATGCAGTTGTTAACAAATTTGTAAGATGTATTATCACAGGATGAATCGGATAGAAGAAGGATTGGCATGGACGGATGTTCGATTACCATATTTATCCAGAAAACATATTCTTGTGTTAAGAGCTCCGAAATAATCACCATGTCGATTTCATCATAATGTGATGCTAAAATTTCCTGGACCTCGGACAATTTCGCGGCCGAAAAAAGCTTGAAACCAGATTTTTCCAATTCATTTTTAAAAAGTTGGCGCAAAGATTTCTCAGGATCGGCATGCATAATACATAGGCTGTTGGTCATTGGTGTTTCCTTTGTTTTTTATCCTAAAATTGTGCTGCCCTTTTTTTATGTATTTCTCGGCTGCGGCTTTCAATTCATTGTGGCAGCTTATTGCGCTGGATTTAATGCAGGTTTGGTTTCCGTTAATTTCAAGTTGAGATAAAGTACATCTCTGAAATCCTCGCCAGCGGATGGATACATGCGGTACGAGGTTCACCATTAAAGACATTCAGCCAACCACGGAATGCACCATTACTATTCCCGTCCAAATTAAGCAATAGTTTTCTTGACATCATTACCCCATATTGGCAAGAAGTGTAACTATTATTTGTCCGTTATTTTTAGAATCTTGTGCCATTCCAAGTGATATTTCCGGGTTAAAATTATTTCCAGCGAAATGCCATACTGTCTCTGTCATAGCTTGCACATCATATAAGGTTAAATCTTCCCCACCAGAAATGTGCATTATAAATCTTTTTGCTTTTTCAAAAGAAAAATTCCTGGAAAAAGCTCCCAACGCTGTTTCTGTTGCAATTGCTCCACGATTATTGCCATTAGCATTGCCGATTCCAATAAAATGTTTCGTATCAAAGATTTCTTTCAATTCTACCGGATCAATCTGAACCATACTTGGAAATTTTAATGCTTCCATGACATTTTTCTCAAATTTTTTAGCTCTATCTTTTTTTCTACTACTTCCATAGTATATCTCCTGTCATTGGTGACTAAAAAGAAGGTTCAGTATCAGAACAGCTTAATGTCGCATTAAAAGCGACATTAAGAAAAGTACATAGAAACAATGGCTCGAATAAAGAGAACGGTGGTTGGCGTTAACTGCCGTGCAGGCACTTAGAAATTTACCTAAGAACTCTTCAGCGCCACCCCCCTGACAACCGCTATCTTCATAGATACTTACCTCACTTGTTTACAGAGATCTTTGTCATTGCCGACATAAAACTTGAATGCCGAATATGATATTTGTGACTGTTACTGATTATTTACAATTTTATTATTAACCTGAGAGGAGTCACTACCGCCCGACGCTCTGCAGACATGAAAAAAGAATTTTGCCAAATAATGCTATTTAAAAAAAACCGTATAAGATAATTTAATACCAGTATGCGGCATAATTTGTCGCAATTAAGTATTTATGCACATATTTTTCACAAATATTACAAGGAACTACATGCTTTGCATATTTTCTTAACTCCAGGCGGCTCTTTTTCAAAATAACATACATAGGACGTGCATGTTATTTCATGTAATCATCAAAAAAAGATTCGTCTATTTCAAAGGTCGTTTTGGGTCGCAAACCAAGTTTTAATCTTTCAAACATTTCAATCAATTTTGCCCCATCTATGAGTTCTATTGGGGCTGCCCCATCTCGAATGGCTTCTTTTTTCGCTTCCTGAGTAAAAGCTCCAGTAGTGAGGAATAATCCTTTGTCTGCTCTTCCAGCCATCGCGCCTCTAAAATCACGAATTTCAGATGGAACTACCACACCTTTGTAACGTTTGCATTGGAATAGCACCTTGAAACTTAGAAGCGGATTAATTTCTAGTATTCCAATCCCATCAATTCCGCCATCGGATTTCTTCCCTGTAACTTCGACCCTTGTAAAACCAGATTCACGAAGGAGTCTTTGGGATAACCTTTCAAACCCGTTCGGCGTTAATTTGTCCTGTAACATTTCCAACAAATCTTCTCGATAATTTGATTTTTTTTCGATTACTATTTCGGGTGTAGATTCTTCGGTCTCTTCTTCTTCAAATTCAGTCTTGCTTCCGGTTCGATTACCGCCCCATTGTTTGTGAATTTCCCTGAAAAGAGAATAAACACTATCGGGATTAAGATCGGATTTCATTCCTTTTTCTGTTAATGCCCAGACTCCTCGTTCTGAAGAATCAATAATTCCGGCTTTCGCCAAATAAAATCTCACCCAGGCAATTTGATTCTTTATTTTCGATCCGCCATTTTTGTTCACCGCATCCAATTCTGCGGTTGGTATTTCATACTTTTCAATAATTGTTTCCTGAACCTCAGAAGATGAACCTGACCCACCCATTTCTTTCAAGACGTCAATAACCGGAACCGTGAACCTAAGAAAATGTGGTTTATTAACATTGGGCAATTTTATTTTCTTCATTCATTTCCCTTCTTTCCCGCGTAGGACGCGCGGTGGTTCATGTATAATATGTCGGCGTTTTATTTGGCCCAGTTTATTTCGCCTAACGTCTGCATTCCGTACCCGACTTCGCTATCCTTCGTACGGAACTCCATACCGATGTTTTCGTTAAAAACCGGATTCCGACTTGTCGCCGGGATTTCGTGCCTTTCGCTTCAATAAAGGAACTCGAAAAATTGAAAGTTAAGAAACCCATAAGGCAAATAGACACGGATAAAGCTACATGAATCTTAATACGAAAAAAGAATATTGTCAAATAACATTATTGATAGCGCAGGCGGAAGGCAAAAAGCAAAACAGAAAAATGCCCACTAAAAACAAACCGGGCTATTCGGGGCTGATTAATACCAAGAAATGATTTGACTTTCAAAGCGCCATGAAAGCATATTAATAATAGGAACGATTACTGTTAAGTAGAATATGGAATACCGGAAAAGCCAACATCGAGAAAGAATTCTTGAGATTCTTGAAGAAACGAGATCTCATCCGACCGCTGATTGGATTTACATGAGACTAAAGGAAGAAATACCTGAATTAAGTCTTGGTACTGTTTATCGGAATTTAAAGGTTCTTATGGAGCAAGGGCTCATACAGAAGCTTCCTTTTGGAAGCACCTTTGACCGTTTCGATGCGAAAATTGCCCCTCACTATCATTTGGTCTGTGAAAAATGCGGTCTGGTTGAAGATTTCGAAATGCCTCAATATGCTTCGATTAATTCGCAGGCCGAAAAAATGAGCGCATTCAAGATTTCACGCCACCGTATTGATTTCTTTGGATTATGCGGAAAATGCCGGAAAGAAAATAAACAGTCAACCCAAAGAAAGGGGAAGTAAATGGTAGACATCAGAATCCCCGCTGAAAGACGACCGTTTTGATTTACGCGTTGCCTGTCGCTCACAGGCTGACTTAAAACCATAACTTAAGGAGAAAATCATTATGTCAAACAACAAGTACAGATCGATTGTAAAATTGGATTTCCAGTATGCACACAGGTTTATGAATTATCCAGGCGAAGCAAGTTATCTTCATGGACACTCGGGTTATTTAACTTTAGAAATTGAAGGAGACCTGAACGAACACAATTATGCTTACCCGGTAAAGGAAGCACAAAAATTAGCCTGGGCAGTTGCAGACAACTTCATGCATGCTACTATTTTTCAGGAAGGCGACCCGTTACTTGATTTGGTGTTGCAGGGTTATGAGAAAACAGGAATGAAAGGAACAACAAGCAGATTCGGAACACCTGCAAAAGCTCTTAATCATGAATTGGTTAAATCTTTTCCAGAGAGTAGAGTTGCTGTGAGCAAAGGACCGTCAACATGCGAATGGTTTTGTACAGTATTCTATGAGTTATTGAAAGACAAACTGAATATTAAGAAGATAGAGTTCCGTTCGTCATCATTGAATTGTGCTTCAAGGGAATTTTAGTAACGATAAAAAATAGTGAGCGGAATTTGCAAGGGGTAAGACATTAGATAAATATCTGATGTCTTATCCTTGTTAATTTAAAAAAAAGGGAGGGCAAGACAAAACAGGCTCTTCAGACATTTTCGGGTGTTTTTTCGTAACATTCTAAGCTATTAACAACTGTTAAAGAGTATAGTGCATAATCCGGTTTTATTCGGCACTGATTCCGGAAATTATCCGGCAGGTGATTCCGGCGGTATTCGGCACCCATTCCGGCCAATTTCCGGCAGGTTTTTAATGTTTTCCGGAATGGGTGCCGGATA
>Ga0209723_1004519_pt1 | contig 15367 bp, 9 predicted proteins | sample BiotimSIPDNA_2_FD_185750 | JGI IMG/M metagenome (GOLD analysis project Ga0209723, IMG submission 185750) | Anaerobic biogas reactor microbial communites from Washington, USA - Biogas_R2 time_0 SIP DNA (SPAdes) (version 2) | ecosystem: Engineered > Bioreactor > Anaerobic > Unclassified | place... | reverse complement strand
GCGTTCAATGGGTATGCTTGATATGCAAACCTACACGCAACTACAGGCTGCCGATGCCATGCGTGATGCAGCTCAAAACCCCAGTGGCGGAGCTGGATTAACAGCTGGTATCGGTGCTGGAATGGGGATTGGCGGTGTGCTCAGTCAGTCTCTGCAGAATATGAATCAAGCTCAGCAAGCCCAGGCACCCAGCGCAGTAGGATTATCAGTCCTGTTTTCATCCCGTTTTCCCCACAAGGAGAATACTCCAGTATAGGCAAAACTCTGCTGGTTGTATTTGGGGTCAGTTTCCTTGGCAGACGGATCAGGGGAGACTTCAGAGTAGCAGGCGCTCATAACCGCAAATCCACGGGCCAGCAACATGCCAATGGGAAAGATGGAGTTGGAGCGTGGATCGCACATGACGCCGCGGGTCTTTTCCGATGAACAATGACCGTCCGTCATTGGGCCATTGCCGACCCATCCCTGGGGAACCGGGATTTCCGGATCATATACAAGTTCATGGTTCCCCCGATAATTCAGAAAAAGAATGACTGGAACAGGCTGTTTAGCGTAGCGCGGACGAAATACAACCCAGCGGATGGAAGGCCCTGATTTATCCTGCTTGAACCACATTTGGTATTGACTGCGCACGGCAAACCCCGCCAGCGCCTCAGGGCACTCCTCTATTTTTTCCACGACCAGCGCTTCTGGCATCGGGGGTTCTTGCCCGTACATTTCACGCGCGAAAATATCCAGGATTTCCGCACGGCGCCTGGGCCATTGGTCCGGTGAGGTCAATTTCGTGCCGTCGGCAAATGTCAGAGGATCCTCCAGCGTAAAAGGCGCTACTTTTTCCTCATCATAATTGGGCTGGTCATAGTTCGGACGAATGGCGGGAATCTCTTCAAACATGATTGGCTCCTCAACAAACTTGCGGCGTCCCAAAGTTGGGGCCAGAACCCAAAAAGTCGTCAATGACTTGAAAAAAAACACAAGAGCTTGTCTTTTATTTAATTTAACCCAAAATAAAAGAAAGGAACAAGCTCTTGTGAAAATAGAATTGTCATTTAACTATACTGTGGACCTCGCTGATTGCAAGCTCGACAGCCTGACTTCCGCCTTCAAGGCAATGATCCTAGGTCATGGATCAGTTTTCTGTAGCGTCTCTATGAAGCGCCATGATTTGAGAGTCATCCCGCCTCAGGCTAAAGCCAGGGGTTAAGCATGGCTAAGCGCCTACAGCGCAAAAGGATGTGGACATGTTGGACGGTGTAGTCCAAACTCGCCCCTCGCCCCTTTCCAGAGTCCGCTACTTGCCGGAACTCCGAGTATCAATCCATGACCGATTGTTCTCTGAAACGCAACATAAAAGCCCAGGGCAATTGCTATCTTAGGTAAGATGGTATATATTTAGAGCTTGGAAGGGACGACACACAAGTGCCTTGAAACTGGCAGCGTTTCTTTTCCAAAAAACAAGATTTCGACCGATAATAGTACAAGGATATTTTTCAGTCAGAGCATTTTTCATCGAAAGGAGTTGGCCATGCGGAAGTTCACCCTAATTGAGCTGTTGGTGGTCATTGCCATTATTGCGATTTTGGCTGCGATGCTGCTGCCGGCCTTGAGCAAGGCGCGTGAGAAGGCGCGTTCCACCAACTGCATTTCCAACTTAAAGCAAATCGGCATAGCTTCAATAATGTACGCTGGAGACTATGATGATAACCTCCCCATTGCTCATATACGCTGTTTGCCGACCGGCTGTGTCTTATACAATGGCTGGTCCGTTTCCAACCAAAATGGTCCGGCCTACCTGCTTTTTCTTGGTGGCTACTTGCCCGGTGGTGATTTGAAAGTGGGCGAAAGCGATAAGCTCAGTAAGCTTATCAGGCAATATCTCTGGTGCCCAAGCGATAACAATGCACGCGATCTACTTCACTCCAGCTATCATTTCTTTTTTGTGAACCGTGCTGCCTATAGCTGCGGCAGTTGCAAGAGTGCGCTTATGAAAGGCGTCAACTCGGCGCGCACACGTATCACCGATAATACGAATAATGCGATAGTCATGGACACTTTTGTTTATGGCTCAACCCTGCAATATGGTGCTTGGAATCACCTCGACCAGCGTGTAAACGCGCTCAAAGTCGGCGGCCATGTGGAAAGCTACAACCTGAAGTCTGCTAGAGCGAATAATGTCCAAACGATGCTTTACGAGGTCATGGAAAAATAAATCCATGGTGAGCGCTTTTCTCTGATTGCAAAGCGGAAATAGGGCACCTTACGATAAGGGGGAAGGCATTCCCCCTTATTTTGTTTAGGATAGTAGTGAGGAGAAGAGTAGGATGGGATTCAAAGGGTTCAGGAATATTTGGCTGGCGGCGTTGGCAATATTAGCTTTGTCGCTGTTGCGTGCGGACGCGGCAATCCGTCCCATCGTCTACGATACGGATCCGCCGGTTGTCGTGGACGGTGATTTGAGCGACTGGGATGCGGTTCCGGTTTTTGCCGATTTCTCCGGCAAGGCGCAGTTAGCCAAAGACCGCGGCAAAGTTGATTATTTTGGAGATGCCGATCTTGGGGGAACCGTCAAGCTCTGCTGGCGGCCAGTAGGGCTTTTCGTCGCGGCCCGCATCACGGACAATGTCCTTGTTCAGAAAGGCGGCGAAAAGGCCTGGACCGGGGACCATGTCGATCTCCGATTGGATTTTGACCCGGCAAGCGCCGCCGAACGCGAGACTTTCGGCGATGGGCAACTGCAAATTATCCTTTCCCCCGGCAACTTTGCAGAGATCAAGCCGGAAATCCAAGTCATTCAGCCGCAGGGCATGAAGCTGACCTCCGGACGCATCCAGGCGCACCGCAATGCAGACGGCTATGACCTGGAGGCATTTCTTCCCTGGAAAGAGATGAACTTTGCCAACGCCTCCCAGAATACCCTTTTGAGTTTGGAAATACTCATTTCCGACAGCGATGACCCAGCCGAGGCTCAGCCCCGCTATAAAGCACTCGGCAAACTTCCTTTCACTGCCGACCGCTCGCGAATGGTGATGGCAGTGCTGGCGGATGGCTCGGGCCATTGCGACCTCCCCGTGCAGGAACGGGTGCTGGAACAAGGCCCGAAAAGTCTGAAGCAAAACGAAAAATCAGTTGTTGCCTTTGAAATGAGTCCCGAAGCGTGTGCCGCATCTGACTATGTCCTCCGCTTCCGCGCCCGCGCCGATTTCGAGCGTCCTGGCGGTTATGCAGAAGGTGCGCTTTTGGTCAAACTCAACGGCACGCCTCTGGGCATTGATCAACTCTATGAGCGCGACCCGATGTTCACTATGAAAAGCGGGAGATCGATGAGCCTTATCAATGCCCAGGGAGCATTGACTCTGCCTTGGAGCAGTGATTTTAAAGGATGCGACGAGGATAAAAACTACGCGATTCCCAGCACAAAAAGCGCCGAATTCGCTTTTGCGCTCCCCGGTATGCTCAAAGTCGGTCAAAACACCATTGAATTTGAGAATGTCATCCCCAAGGTCGCGTCACTGGTCACGGTGATTGCCGACGTCAGCTTGGCCGCCCGGCCTGCCGGTTCGCTCAAAAATTTGATGATTCCGCCGATTGGCGAGCTTGAGCGCTTTGAGCCGGGAGCACCTGTGCAAGTGGCCTACGATAAGGTGAACAGCCAGCCGGAGCGCGTGACTTTCCAGCTTGGCGGTGAAACCGTTCATATCGTCAGCGAATTTCTGACTGCGGACACCCCGTGGGGCGCATCCTTGCCGGTGTATATCCGTCATGAACGTGAGACGATTCCACAGGGCGCAGTGATTTTAGTACGGGACTCCTTTGAAAATACCGGCAGTCAAATCACTTCGCTGCTGCAACGGCACTCTGTTGAAATGAGCGACGCACCCCAAAAGGTCTTTGTTTCGGGCAACGAACTTTCTCCCAAGTATGACGCCAGCCGTGAACTCTTCAACAACCTCTCAGTCATCGGCATCGGCAAACATTCCTCGGTCGGCATCGTCCCCATGAGCGATGTGCTTTCCGTGCATGCTTCGGCGGGTGTAAGCAAGGGGCGGCCCCAGATCGCCGACTTGGACATGGTACTCCCGCCACAAGGCAAATATGTTTCGGAGTTCCTCATCCTTCCGCAGGCCAAAGCAGATTATTGGAGCTGGATCAATGCTGCACGCCAAGTGCTGGAAGTGAATGGCCCGATTACTCTTCTTACAGGGTTTGCCTTCCAGGGCAATTGCAATTTCTCGGATGAAACTCAACGCCGGATTATTGACAACTTCAAAATCAACTATGTCATCCAGTCCAACAGCTGCGCCAGACGCCCCAACGGGCAGGCAATGCGCGGCACAGAGTGGATCAACAGTCCGCTTACCGATTATCACACCATGAGGAACGTCATAGACCGGCTTTATCCGGATAAATCAGTCAAGCAGATGATTTATTTCCATTGTTTTCTGGACACCACGCCTGAAAACAAGGAGCTTTACGCATCTGACCTGGTTCGGCTTAAAGACGGGTCGACCACCGTTTACGGCGCCAATTTCGGCAATGACCATCTCTATTGCCTGGTGCCGTCTGAAAACGGCTGGGCCAAGGTGGGGGAAAGCTGGCTGGATTGCATTATGCACGACATCAAAGCTGACGGCGTTTTCTGGGATGAATTTTCACGCAGCAACATCAAATATGCCTATAACGAAAATTTCTGGGATAATGTTTCAGCAGATGTTGATCCCAACAATGGCATCATCATTCGTAAAAAAAGCTCGGTGACTCTGCTGTCGCTGCCGTGGCGTGTCAAGATGGTCGACTGGATACGCAAAGAGGGAAAAGACCTCATCATCAACGGAGCCGCCCTGACCCGTACCATGCGCGACAAAAAAATTCAGACCATGTTTGAAACCGGCCAGATTTCCGCCTTGAACGGGGCGCATTTGACGACGCCGGTCGCGCTAGGTGACCACCTCACGGAAAAGAACTTTGTCGATGCATGGCGCATCATGCTTCGGGCGCTTGATTTCGGCTGCATTTACACTTTCTACTATACTGCCAAAGTCCGCACCGACCATCCCGCGATGACGACATGGATGTACCCCTTTACGCCGGTGGAACTTCATCCCGGCTATGTCATTGGCAAAGAACGCATCATCACCCGCAAAAGCGGGCTTTTCGGCTGGGGGGACGCTTCCGAGTTTGAAGTCAAGGTCTTTGACCGTAACGGACGGCTTACAAATGCCTATCCGACAATACGCAAAGTCCTTGACGGCAAAGCCTATGCGGAAATACGCATTCCCGCCGGATGCGGTGCGGTCATCATCAGAAAATGAGGCTGATAAAAATCTGCGTTTATCTGCGGATGATCGCAGCGGTCGACTCTATTTCAGCAAGGACATTGTGCTTTTTTCGCTCATGCGCTAAGTATTGTGATAGAAAGTAAGATTTGCTATATGTCGCGGAGCACCAGAGTCCCAACGGGGCGAGATATACTAGCCCAGGGTAAGCCGACCCGCCAGGGGATGCATAGCCCTGGATGAGGCCGAAAGGGAGCCAGCAATGAACTTCAAGACGTGTACGTTTTTGGCGATGATGTCCATGGCGGCAACGGCAGTAGCCGGGCCTTTTTCCCTGGCTGCGGAGAAAAGCCTCCAGATCAGTTTTGGCGGGACGCCGTTGGTCATGGAGGAAGCACTGGTTCTGACGTCGGCTGCGAAAGCAAATCCGCCAGTGTCGTTGCTGCGCAATCCGCAGACCGATATCTCCGACCTGGGCGGAAATCGCCGCATGTATAATATTTATGGCGAGACAGATGGCGTCAAGTACCGACGCGAAGTCTCAGCTGCGGCGGACGGCTCGGAAGTGGAACTGGCATTCATGGCGCATTGCCCGGCCTACCAGGAACATTTGACTGACAGCACCATCCGGTATCAGCTGCGCCTGCCGCTGGCCGCGTTTGAGGGCTGTACGTACACCGCCTTGCATGGTCGTTCCCGCAAGCTGATCAAAGTCACTGGGACGATGACCGCTGCGTCCGGCCGAATCGCTGATGCGCCCATTCGCCAGATTGCATTTTCTGGCCAGGGTCGCCAGTTGGTCATTGACTGCAACCCCAAAGGCGTCAACACCCACGGTGACTATCTGCCGAACGCCGTTATCGGACTCTGGGATCTGAGCGTTGAGGACGACTGCCTCGTCCTTTCCCAGCCCTATGCTCCGCTGTTCTTCGGGGGGACGATGGCCGCGCACCTGGTTTTCTACGAGGGCACGCACGAGGATTTCACCCGTCGCCATGCCACTAACTCGTACGATTATTACTCCGAGCTGCTGCCGGATCGTCAGCTAGTGTTCGGTGCCCGGAAATTTGGAAAACAGTACACCGATGCCGGCGTCAACGCTTTTTCGCTTGAAAAAGGGTTTGGCTGGCTGGCGACTGTGGGACTACGGGTGAGTACGCACCGGCTCCAGGGCGCGTTGTATTCTGCGGTTCGTGGCAACGGCGAAGCCTCGTTCCGGATGACTGGCCTGCGTTCTGGCGTTCATATCATCACCATGGTCACTGGCGTTGGCCAGGAAGGCGCTGGGCCGTTCTCAGTCAGCTGCAATGGGCGCGTGGTGGCGTCGGATTTGTCGATTGCGCCGTTGACGGTGCAGACCTTGTCGTTTCCGGTCTGGCTGGAAAGCGGCGAAGCTGTGTTCACTTTTGCAGGCGACTGGGCAGTTTCCACGCTCAATGACCAGCTGTTGCAGACCAGCTACGAGGACTATACGTTCCGGCGCGGCTTCTGGCGTCATCCCGACCTGTTCGAACCCTCGGTGATGTTCTCCAGCGCGTCCTACGCCAAAGCGCCGGAATTCGCGGTCAGCGTGTCAAAGTATCCATTGCCGGAGCCAGGCCAGGAAACGGCCGCGCCCTTGAAGTCCTGGGAGTTGCCGTCCTCGTACGCCGTGTTCAAGCCGGGCGAGGACTGGCGAGGCCGGGCTAACATCGGCAGCCTCGGCCCAGCTAACAACGGCACCTTCTCCGAATTCAACACCCCGGAACTGATTGCAAGGCGAGTCCAGGAATTGAAGGCGGACAATCTCAACGTCATCCTGACCAATGGCTTGCTTTCCCGCCATACTTTCCCGACTCACTTGCAGCGAGTTGAGCAGAATCTGGCTGACTTTGTCCGCGCCGGGCATCCGCACGGCATTAAATTCGTCGACCATCAAGACCATTCGCTGCTGTGGGACATGGATTCCGGCTTCCGCGTCCTGGTCGCCAATATGCCTTATCTGCAACAGACGGTTGACGGACAGCTGCCCGCGCGTGGATTCTGCCCGTCCAACGTGCAGTATTTCGCCAAGTACGTTGATAGGATTGTTGCCCATGTGAAGGCCACCGGCATTGACGGCATTATGATTGACGAAGCGACCTTCCATGGCTTGAAATTCTGCGGCTGCGCAGATTGCCGCCAGGCGTTCACGGCCGATTCAGGCTGGTACTTGCCAGCGGACGAGTGCAGCCCCGATCTCTTCAACAAAGAATCGGCCTTGTGCGGGCCTGGCTGCGTTGGCGGCAGAAGCGCTTCGGTGACTTCTGGTATCATTTGAAGGAGCGCATCAAGACTTTCAAGCCGGACTTTGTCATCATGGGCTATGCGACGCATTATGGGATGACGTCGACATACGCATCGCTGTTGTTTGGCGATGCTTTAGAGCAGGCTGCGCGCGGCTGGGATTTTGTCGGCACCGAGATTATGACTCGCAACATTTACGCCAATTATCGTGCGCTGATGAGCCTGCGCCAAGCCAAGGGGCAGTTCCAGCATTCCGCTGATCTGCCAGTGTTCGGGCTGGTTTATACGTCGGGCTTCAACTGGGACTTGATGTATTTCGGCTGGGCTCTGAACAATATGCTGGGACAGACCACTTGGGAGATGACCGGATATCACTGCCCGCCGGACAAGAGCAACTATCGGCTCTTTACTGCCGACAACGGCAACATAGCGATGCGCGAAGCCGAGCAGGTGGCCAGCGTGGCCATGCTGTTTTCGAACCAGAGCCGCGACTGGGCGCGCGGCGTGGCGTACACGCCGGATGTCCTGGGACTGTCGCAGCTGCTCAATTTGAAGCATATTCCGCATGTGTTCATTAACGAGATCGGCTTGAAGCCAGACACCCTGCGGAAATACAAGGTTTTGTTCGTCTGCAACGCCATGTCGTTGTCCGACGCGAACTTGGCAATGATTCGCGAGTTTGCGCACCAGGGCGGCACGGTCTACTTATCCAACCGAGTAGGGGCCTCAAATGAAAATGGCGACTTGCGTTCTTCCTGGCCTTTTGCGGATTTGTTCCCCTTGGAGCGTTGGGACAAGTCGTCGGATGCGGTCAAAATGTATGCCGGGCCGGCTTTTGCCGAGGCCATGGCGCTGGCAAAGCCAATTCCCGGGGTGAGCTGCCGGGCTGCGGCTGAAGTTGGCGCGCCAGTACGGGTGTTGTGGGAGTATGAAGACGCTTCCGGCGCACGGTTCCCCGCCGTGTTGGAAGCGCCGCTGGGCGCTGGCAAGGTGGTCTATAGCCCGCTGGAGCTGGGCACCCCGGCCAATGCCACGGAAATCGCCGTTCGCAGCAAATATTCTTTCGAACGCCAGCTTGATGCCGAGGAAATCGCCCATCGGGTTCTGGCCGATGTGTTGGGCAAGGATACTATGCCGTGGATGCCGTTGACCGTGCCAGAGGCTGTTTTGACCAACATTTTCCGCGACCGCGGCGAGACCGTCGTGCATTTTCTGAATGCCACGGGCAGCCGCATGGAGGCTGGACAGGTGGTTCCCTGGGGGCCGCCAAGCGAGCCATTCCCGCCCTTGGCCGAGAATATCCGGTTTGTGATCCAGCTGCCCGCCCTGCAGCGGGCATATGCTGTGTCGCCGGACTTTGCCGGCGAAGTCGAGCTGGAGACCCGCCAGGTTGAGCCGGGCGCATACGAGGTGGTTCTGCCAGCCGAGCGCCTCAAAATATACACGCTGGTGAGAATCCGCTGAGGCGCTCAGGGTAGGGCGTTTTGGTGGATAGTAGACAGTGGACAGCAGTCCACCCAAGGGACGGTGTGGACATGGTGGACGACGGCTGCGGCATCGTATGTAGTTCAGCTTTAGCTTGCCGTATGTTTCGCGCTTTTTGTGTTTCTGCCGCTGCGCGTCGGTAAACGCGGTGGACATAGCGGACAGTATAGACCAAGCTCGCCCCTCACCCCTTTTCTGAGACCGCCACTCGCCGAAACTCCGAGTATCAAACGGTGACCGCCTGCACGTCCACAGGCCAGAGCAAGCGCATCGTGCTGGCAGTCATATCTATCTGCGCGGTATGTGCTTAAATGCGATCAATCGCTATTTCTCAAAAAAAACAGATTAGATTGACAAATCATTTTGGCATGCTATTTTATTTTAAGTTTGACGTCAAACTCAGTTTTGTTTCTGTTTTATTATGATAAAATCCACTATAAAAGATGTAGCTCGCGTTGCTGGTGTCTCTGATACTACTGTGTCCTTGGCTTTTCAGCCGAATTCCCGGATCAGCGAACGCACTCGTGCTCGTGTTTTATCTGTAGCTGCCCAGTTATCGTACGCGCCTAATCTTGCTGCCAAGAATCTTCGCAACGGTTCTTCGCGAACCATTGGTTTTGTTGTCAATGACGTCCTGAATCCGTTTTATTTGCAGATGTTTCGCAAGGCTGAAGACATTGCCTTGCAGCATGGTTATGGTGTAATTTTTGCTGGCAGCAACTGGTCTGCGGAAAAAGAGCGTCATTTATTTGAGCAGATGATACAGATGCGTGTCTGTGGCATGGTGCTGTGTCTTTGTGAGAAGTCTTCGGACGGCATTGCGACTTTGGATCGCTTTAGCGTGCCCTATATTGCTGTTGACTCTTATCCTGGCTGGTATGCAGGCTCCTATGTCGCCAATGATTTTTGTATGGCTGGTGAATTGGCAGCAAAGCATTTGCTGGTGCAGGGTTGTCGCCGTCCTGCCTATTTCACTGCTGATCGCGCCATGAACAATCTCAGCGCATTTATTGAAATGCAGAAATCATTTATCGCGTATTTCAATAGGAAGGGCATTGAAATAACGCAGGCAGATGTCATTGAGGCAGGGCTTTGCATACAGGGGGGGCGTGATGCCTTTGAGCGCATCAGTGTTCAGGGAAAGCGCTATGACGGCATTTTTTGTGCGAATGATTTTTGTGCCATGGGGGTGCTCGAAGCAGCTGAAAAACATGGAATCATCCCTGGCAAAGACATTGCTGTCATTGGCATTGATGACACTGAGGTGTCTGGTTTTTCCAAAATATCTTTGACCTCAATCCGGCAGCCCTATAACCGATTAGCGGCAATTGCCATGGAAGAGTTGATTAAAGCCATACAGGCTGATTCCATACCAAATGTAAAACGCAAGCTTCCGGCAGAGTTAATGGTCAGAAATTCATCTAAGCTTGAGTCGTAGAAAAAGGAGGAACTATGTAGTAAGGCAAATTTTATCTGATTACTGGCCTTCTGCAACACAATCAAAACCAAGTAAAACAAAAGCTCAAAATCAAACTTCACGAATAATCTGCATGTTGCAATGCCCGTAGGGGCTTGCGTTTCTAACCATTCCAGCCATCGTAGGAGGTCACGAATCATGTCAAACCAGCAAGAACTTTACTCTCGGGTCGCACGGGCAGCCCAATATCAGCGCACACTGCAAAGCCTTGCCAGCCGCCGAAAAATCAATCCCTACCAAGATGCTTTCGCCGGTGCCGAGTACTTGGAGCTGGTTCGCGATAATGTGCAAGACTTGGATGCAGCTTTGGCAAAAATCTATGATTCTATCCTCAATGCTCCGCTTGACGGGCCCGCTCATTTCAGCCGGGAAAACACCTGGGTCTGGGGCGGACCTACTCCGTCCTGGGGCGGCTCTATGGCTAAGGATGCTTCCATTCAGGCTGCCAATTACTTCGGCTTTGACAATGTGATGTACGTCTATGGCCCCCATACCGAGGAAATGTTCGAAATCCACAAAAATTGCCGCAAGATCATCTGCCACTTGGGCGGAAACTGCCGCACTGAAGGCGCACAGCAGCTTGGCGATGTCGAAGAAGCCGAAAACCTTAGCCGCATGTCTCTCAAGTATCCAAATATCGTCGGTGGCGTGATTGACGACATGATAGGAAACTGCGGCACCCGTTATTCCCGGAAGCTCTACATAGAAATGCACAAGGCCCTGAAAGCCCACAACCCGAAACTGGAAAGCTACAGCGTCGTCTACACTCATGAACTTGACTCTCCCATGCTGCAAGCCTTCCGCGATGTGGAAATCCCTGACCGGATTATCCTCTGGACTTGGAATAAAAATGATCTCCCTGGCCTCGAAATGAATGTCGAAAAGACCAGGCATCTCTTCCCCGGGCGAAAGATCATGATGGGCCTCTTCATGTTTGACTACGGCCTGACCGTCCTCCCGAACGATCTGCCCTCCATCGCGTTCCAGCTCGAAATGTCCCGGCGTCTCCTCAAACAGAACAAAATCCACGACATTGTCATTCTGGGAGACCGCGAAATCCACAAGTGCCCTGCCGTCGCAGAGTACATCCGGGAATTTTTCAAAAAGGAATTCGCAGCGCAATGCAATAGCACAGGAGCATGATTCTTGGTCATGCGCGAAGTTCTGTGACAGAAAGTGAGATTTGACAAAAAAGATTACCAGTATTCATCACAAGATTTCGCACATTTACTTCCTAAAGTTAATGTGCGAGAACTTGTGATAGGAGTCGATATTTGACAAGGTGCATCTGAACCCTTGTTTTGATGAGGAGCCTAACCCTAACCAAAACAAGGAGATTCAGATGCAAGGAAAAATTAGCGTGGATTGGGTGTTTTGCAATTCGGAGGACAAATTTTCCTTCGACGAACTGTAATCAGTCACCGATTGATATTCGGAGTTCCGGCGAGTTGCGGCGCCAGGCGTCCCGGGTAAGGTGCTTTAGTGGACAATGGACATTAGTGGACTTTAGTGGACGTTAGTAGACGATGGACTGTGGGCTTTAGTGGACGCTAGGCAGCAAGGCATTGGGCTTCCAAGAGCTTTATGAAAATTATCCATGTCCAGCACAATAAGGAGCTTCTCATGATGAAAAAGGTTCTTATCGGATTGCTTGTTTTTGGTGCGTGCCTCCAGTTACTGGCCCAGGAGGCAAATCTGCTGACCAACGCTTCTTTTGAGGAAACGGTTGAGAGGAAGATTGATCGCTGGCGCATGGAGCTTTTCGCAGATTGGAACCTATATCTGAACAGCGGCGCCGAGAAGTGTCACATTGACATTGGGCAGGAAGCCTTTGCCGGCAAGCAGTCCCTGCGCCTTCATACGATTGGGGACAGTGGGTTCTGCTCTGCCAATTATGCAAAGAAGTTCCCGGTTTCCCAAGGGCAGGAAGTGACGGCATCCGTGCAGGTCAAGGGAAGCGGCACTGGATACATCCGGGTCTATTTCTATGATGCCGACGGCAAGCGCCTCAAGGAATACGAGATGCATGGACACAAGGCGGGCAGCGATTGGCAACCCATTGTCATGAAGTTTGCCGTGCCTGCCGGCGTTGCAGCACTGGAATATTCCCTTCAGACCTTGAGGGACAATGCGGATGTTTTGTTTGACGATGCAAAATTTCTGATTGCAACGGGAGACACGCTTGAGAATGCATTCCTGCGGGTGAAAATCAACCCGAGAATTGGCGGCGGCATAGACTCATTCGTCAGCAAAAAAAACAACTTTGAATTCACGACGCCGGTTTCCCTCGGAAAAAACGGCGGCATGATGAATATCGTACTGCCGGAGAAGCGCCTGCCGGGCTTGGTGGGGGAAATCCCCTTTTCCCGCATTTCCACTGCCGGAGGGAAAAATGTCTATTCAGCGAAGCTGGATCGCGGGGAGTATGACGGCCTGCACATCCAGCGCTCCTATTATCTGGTGCCTGATGCCGCCGTGGTGAAGGTGGCCGTACGCCTGACCAACGAGGGGACAAAGACACTGAAGATCAGCCATCGGATTCAGAATCGGATTTCCTCGGACAACGGAGTCTATTCCTGGCCCACGCCGGATTGGGTGACCATCTTTCGGCAGGATGGCGCCCCGCTTAACGGCCTGAACAACATTGTCCAGGACCTGTTCCGGGCTGGATGGCAGGCTCGATTTTATGAGAAGTTGGGCATGTCCCTGGTTTTTGAGTATGACGTATCTAACGTACGTCGCATGTACACCTTCGTAGGCATGGCGCCGACCGCCAGTTCCATGGAATGGTACTGCCGGGAGATCGCCCTGGTGCCGACAGAAAGCAAAGAGTACACGGCCACAATTCGCCTGTTGGATGAACAGACTCAGTTCTATGCGGACCCGTATGGCCAAAAGCAGAACTTCGAGGCCATTGAACCTATAGAGATGCCGACGCCCCCGGCTGAATCACCCCTCCCGCCCCAGTTTAAAGATTATTTTATCTTCAGTGCCGGTACCGGGAACCTGTTTCAGCCGGAAATTGGCGGCTATTTTACCAACGTAGGCACGATGAAGGTCTACAAGAATATACAGCCGCGCCTGATACGGGAATTAGTGAATGGATATTTCAACACGATTTATCCGTTCCGGATTTTCCTTGAACAGTATCTGCTTTCCCAGAAAACTCCCGAGGACGGCTATCTGATCGGGGACTTGGCGCGCAAGTATGACGTGAGGCTGATTCCTTCGACGATTTTCATGGTGCGCAAAGACCTGGATGTGGATAAGTACATGCAGGAAGAGTGGCCGAAGAAAAGGGTCTTTGTGGAAAACCAGGAATTCCAGAATTTCCTGAAACAATACGACGACCGTATTCAATGTGTTTTTACTGCAGATGAAATCCTACCCCAGAACGCAGATGTGATGCTGCGTATGCACCAGGAACTGAAGAAATACATGCCAGAGCATGTCATTCCCATCCCTTACCTCAACTCGTCCTCGACCGATTTGATTCCCTACGTTCCTGTTTTCATTGGAGACTGGTATCCCATCAAACGCGCCAATTCCTCTGGACGCAACCCCTGGTGCGTCTATCCTGAATTTCAGCGTGTCGTCAAACTGGCTGGCAGCAAACCCGTCTGGTTTATGCCCCAGGGATTCGGCACCTATGAAAACTACGCATTTCCCACTTCTGGTGAAATACGCCTCATGCTTCATCTCGCGGTGGCGGCCGGAGTGCGGGGCATTGCCTGGCACGGCTTTCCAAACGGACATTGGCCTTGGATGATGAATTATAATATGTATCCCTACAGTCATCTTGGCGGAGGCGGCCAGCATGCTCCTTCCTGGGATGGAGTCCGCGACGCCGGCCGAACCTTTGCAACGGTGGGGCCGCTGCTAAGCAATGGGACGGTGGCGCCCTTGCCCGATAATGCTTCCATCAGCTGCGGTGAGTACAAGTCCCCCAATGGCTATTACCAGGGGAGCGCCGTGAAGCTTTTCGCCCAGCGACTTCCTGCGGGGATGCTTTTCCTGGCAGTAAACCAGAACCCCTACGGCGTGGAAAAAGCGACAATTTACCTGCCCGGGAACGTCTTTGATTTAACCGCCCTTGCTTCCGCAAAAAATAAAATTGAGCTGACTCTTGCCTCTGGGGACGCCGCCTATTTTGTCTGCGATGCCTCTGAGGAGGAACTCCAGGCAGTTTTCCAGTCGCGTTTTCGCGCTGAGGCCGCCCGTTATGTCCTGCTGGCAGACCGCGCCAAAGGGGCGGGCATCCCCACGGCAGACCTGGAGGCGCTGCGGAAAATGCCTCCCGCCAAGGCGCTTGAATCCCTGTTTGCTGAATTTGCCAAGCTGGAGGCGGCCATACAGGCATCCCCTCTCGGAAAAACCTTGGCGGAAATGCAGGAAATTCGTAGCGCGTTGGATGAAATCGACTTCCGTTTGGGCGTTGCCAGGAAGCTGGTCGTGACCGCAGATATGGAAAAAAATACTAAGCGGTATGCTCGCTGGGTTCCCCATCAGGATGCAAAGTATGAGGCCATCCGCAACCGGCTGGCGCGTGCTTTCGGGGAATTCTACCGTATTACAGACTTGATTGACACCGGTACTTTTACCCCAGAATTGGCTGCGGCAGTCACTGCTCTAGTTCCCCAGGCTCGCGAGGCTGCCCAGGAAGCCCATGCCTGGCTGGATAATCACCCGGATAAGGCGATGATCGACGACCCATACGAGGGAAACGCAAATAGATAATAAAATTCGTTATTGTGCGAAATCCTGTGACAGAAAGAGAGATTTGGCGCAGTGATTGTACTGGTAGATGTCCCGGTAGTGCCCCTACTGGGCACCAGTTTTGGTGTATGCCTGCCCCCAGGCTAAAGCC
>Ga0209723_1004517_pt1 | contig 15370 bp, 14 predicted proteins | sample BiotimSIPDNA_2_FD_185750 | JGI IMG/M metagenome (GOLD analysis project Ga0209723, IMG submission 185750) | Anaerobic biogas reactor microbial communites from Washington, USA - Biogas_R2 time_0 SIP DNA (SPAdes) (version 2) | ecosystem: Engineered > Bioreactor > Anaerobic > Unclassified | place... | reverse complement strand
ATGAAAAGGCTGTAATGGAAAATAAAAAATCAAAAGAAAAAGAGCCAGATACTCTGCCTTGCGGATGCCCCGGGACCCAGTCAAAAAAAATAACAAGAGATGAAACTCCCTGTCATTCATCTGAAGCTCCTTCGGCTCCGTCGGTTTCACAGCTTTCACAGTGGCCGGTACAGATCCAGCTGGCTCCCGTAAATGCACCTTATTTCAAAGATGCCCATCTGCTGGTGGCTGCCGACTGCACGGCATACGCTTACGGTAATTTTCATAATGAATTTATAAAGAACAGAGTCGCACTGATAGGATGTCCGAAACTGGATCCCGTTGATTACACTGAAAAGCTTACGGAAATCATTAAAAGCAATGATATTAAAAGCGTTGCAGTAGTAAGAATGGAGGTGCCCTGCTGCGGAGGGATAGAACATGCAGTAAAGACAGCCCTTCAAAACAGCGGCAAATTTATTCCCTGGCAGATAACTACCATAGCCACTGACGGCAGGATACTTGACTGATATCAACGCCGGGAGACTTTGTAAATCATAAAACAAATGTATGCAAAAGAAAACTGCTGTATATTTACAGCAGTTTTCTTTTATCTTCTTATGCCTGATATGTCAATACTCTTTGACCAGAGAAACTTCTTAAGAGTCAATCCTACCTCTTCTCCTTCAAATCTTATCGAAGGCGAAAAATATACTTTGCCCAATTCCGAATCTTCTTCCAAAAAGCCTGCTTCTGCGTATCTCTCTCTATCTTCCTTATCTGCAAAACTTGCAGATATATCCTCATAGGAGCCGCTTCAGCAACTTCTCCTTATAACATCCACCACTACGTCAGAAATGTTATTTTCGTTCATATAGGCTTTGATATCTTCGTTCAACACGATTTTCATAAATACCACCTCCAGTGAGTTTTTCTTTTATGGCTCTGTTATACCCTTTATTGAAAAGCTTAAACATGTCTTTTTCTTAATGTCGATCTATTCTTACTTTATCTTTATTATTGGAAAGATATATGATTTCTGATATACTCTCTTTCAGATGCAAAGGAAAGGTCAGGTATAAATGAAGCTAAGCAGATACACATATCTTATGATGACAGGCCACATATGTGCAGACATAACGCAGGGAGCTCTTCCTGCCATTCTTCCTTTTCTGATAGCAGAAGGCAATATTACATATACATCCGCCGCCGGCCTTGTTCTGGCCACCAGCTCGGTATCGTCTCTTTTGCAGCCCGCTTTCGGTTATCTGGGGGATCGGGGGTCCAACCAGTGGCTTATGGCTCTTGGAATATTTCTTGCGGGAACCGGTTTTGCCATCATAGGTTTCATGGATTCCTACTGGGGCATGTTTGCAGCCGCCGCAGTATCAGGTGCCGGTGTTGCCCTTTTCCATCCGGAAGGCGGAAAAACAGCCAACCTGGTTGCCGGTGAAAACAAAGGAATGGGAATGGGTCTTTTTGGAGCCGGAGGTAACATAGGTTTCACTCTTGGCCCCATGATAGCCTCTGTCACCATGGTCAGCTTCGGCATCAAAGGCACTGCCTTCTTTTTCTTTCCGGCAATCGTTGTCACTGTCATTTTTTTGATGTCCATAAAAACACTCAAAAAATTCATGCATATGACAGCATCTGAAAACGACAAAAAAGGATATTCCGAAGATAACGAAAATAACTGGTCTTCCTTTGGCAGGGCAGTATCTATAGTCTTTATAAGATCCATAATAAACTACGGCCTTCTGGTTTTCGTCCCTCTTTACTGGGTGGGGATCCTTGGTCAGTCGGAGGCTTCCGGAAGTATTAAACTTACTATCATGTCCGGGGTAGGTGTTTTTGCCACTCTGGCGGGAGGCAAACTTGCTGACAAGCTGGGATTCGTACCGGTCATACGGGCAGGGAATATACTGATGATACCTTTTTTGATACTTCTTCTCATGACCGAAAATATTTTGACTGCCACGCTGCTGCTCATACCCATAGCCTTCTGCAACAGTGTACCCTACAGCGCCATGATCGCTCTGAGCCAGAGTTTTCTCCCCAAGTCTGTAGGTCTGGCCTCCGGAATAACTCTGGGACTTTCTGTCAGTATCGGAGGTATGGTCTCTCCTTTCATGGGCAAAATAGCTGACATTTACGGGCTTACCGCAGCAATGTATGTGCTCCTGGGATTTGCTGTTGTCGCAGTCTTTATTTCTTTTATTCTTCCAAAAGAAAAGAGTTCCTGACTTTCATTCCGGGATCATATCCTTATTGTATCCGTAATGGTATCTGTAATGATTTCCATAATGATTTCCGAAAAAATATCAGAAAAAACCGGGGACGCTTCTTTGCGCCGCCCGGCATTCTTTTTTACGATCATTAATAACATTTATACCGGATAAACCGAGTCTTCTTCATTCAAAAGGTCCAGATCCAGTTTGTACATTCTTTCCACTCTTTTTTTGAAGAAATTCTGAGCCACTTTGGGGAAAAATGCCTGTGTCAGCACATCTTCCTCCTGCTGCATATATACTGCACAATCCTTCCTGGCCTGTTCAAGTTCGGGTTTTATCAGATCTGCAGGTCTGCAGGTTATCTGCTCTTCTCCTTCAAGGATCTTATCAACTATCTCTTTTTTTATTGGTACTGTGGTTTTTCCGTACATGCCCTTTACAAGCTGTCTTACTTCATTTGGTACCATCTTGTAACGCTCTCCCATTACCACATTCAAAACTGCCTGAGTACCCACTATCTGGCTTGTTGGTGTTACCAGCGGCGGATAGCCTAAGTCTTCCCTTACCTTGGGTATCTCTTTCAGCACATCCTCGAATTTCTCCATGGAGTTGGCCTCTTTTAGCTGGGAAACCAGATTTGAAAGCATGCCTCCCGGCACCTGATACATCAGTGTATTTATATCAACGCCCATTAGTTTTGGATCCATCAGACCGCTTTCTATATACTTTTCTCTGAAAGGTCTGAAGTGCTCCGCCACCAGATTTAGTTTCTCCATGTCAAGACCGGTGTCATACTTTGTGCCTTTGAATGCAGCCACCATTGGTTCTGTTGGCGGCTGGGATGTCCCTCCGGAAAAAGGTGAGATGGCTGTATCTATTATATCGACCCCTGCTTCTGCAGCTTTCATATATGTCAGGCTTCCCAGTCCGCTGGTGGCATGGGTGTGAAGTTCGATGGGTATACTTATTTCCTTTTTGAGGTCTTTTACCAGTTTGTAAGTGTTGTAGGGATCAAGAAGACCTGCCATATCTTTTATACAGAATGAATCACATCCCATTTCTTCGATCTCTTTGCCGAGTTTTACAAACATTTCGTTGGTGTGTACGGGGCTGATGGTATAGGATACGCATCCCTGAGCGTGACCCCCGTTTCTCTTTGTTGCGCTGACCGCCGCTTCCAGATTCCTGGTATCGTTCAAAGCATCGAATATCCTTATTATATCAATACCGTTTGCTATGGCTCTGTCTACAAATTCATTTACCACATCGTCCGCATAATGCTTGTATCCAAGAAGGTTCTGACCTCTCAAAAGCATCTGAAGCTTTGTTTTCTTTATTCTCTTCCTTATTTCTCTCAGACGGTCCCATGGATCCTCATCAAGATATCTTATGCATGAATCATATGTCGCCCCGCCCCACATCTCAAGAGCATGATAGCCCACTTCGTCCATGGTCTCAAGTATGGGCACCATTTCTTCTGTGGTCATCCTTGTGGCTATCAGTGACTGGTGTCCATCCCGCAAAACCGTTTCTGTTATTTTTACTTTTGTCATTTTTCCCTCCGTACCTTTTGTACTTAATTCAATACAAAATACATTATAGCTTTAATGCTGTGGGCTTTCAATAACTATTTTTTGAAAACTCATCATATTTTCAGACGGCAGACTTCTTTGGCGGGAATTTATCGACTTATTGTTTCCGGATGCTTGACTGCACCTCATTCTTTTGTCTTTTGCAATGCTGTGGAAACTATACCGCACATTATGCCGCCCAGAGGGAAAACGACCCATGCAGGATGCCAGTATCCTCCCAGAAAACCAAGCAAAAGAAATATTGCTGTGGCAGACAGCATTATTATTGAGCTATATTTCTCCGCCTTTGCCGATGTTTCCTTTATGTTTTTTTCGTTGAATTCTTCAATGTTGTATTTCTGCTGCTGCATGCCAAAATATACAAAAATATAAACTGCAAAAGCAATACATACCATCATACCTGAAACGGCAAAATGAGGGGCAATGCCAACCAGAGAAGAGGCTATAACAATAATAACTCCCACCAGTATGAGTCCTACTCCCGCTGCTATGCCCAAGGCAAATCTTTTTCTGAACCTCTCTTTTTCTTCCTCTTTATAGAAGTCAGTGACGGATCTGTGCTTTTTCTCAAAATGATCCATCTGTATACCGAACCATACGAAAGTAACCACAGCAACAGCGACCAAAAGGAAAAGAATCAGTAATCCTTCTTTTCCATGCTTTTCTCCTCCCATGGCTATCAGTATGGCCGCTCCGGCGATTATCAGCGATACCCCGAAAGCTACAGCTCTGCTGCATTTGTTATAAAAGGTATCATAACCGAATTCATCCTCGGATAAAGGTTTTTTTACGTTCCCATTTACCAGAGTATCCATATCGATATCAAACATTCTGCACATAACTATTATCTTATCCATTTCCGGATAAGCAGACCCGGCTTCCCACTTGGATACCGCCTGTCTTGAAACTTCCAGTTTCTCTGCCAGCTGTTCCTGTGTCATATTTTTTTCTTTTCTTAAATACTGCAGATTTTGTGAAAACATCATTTTTCCTTTCCTCCCAAAAAAATCATCACGTGTAAGAAAACGTTTTTATTCTCTGAGATAATAATACGGTTGCGGACAACAGACCACTACCATTTTTATGTTTCTATTTGATTTTTTTTCGCTACTTGTGGTTGCTTTTGAGCCATGGAGCCGGAATAAGAGATGCAATGTAGGCTGCTGCCGTCAAAGGCACAATAAGCCTTAAGGGGAAACAAAGAAAAAGTACCGCCACCACGGTAAGTGGTTTTCTCATTATATATCCATAGGCGGAGGCCGAAACAACGGCAACGGCAAAAACCGGTTCAACGCCTGAGACTGCGGCAAGGGCATACCCCATGGAAACTCCCGAAAAAATGACCGGAAATATATTTCCGCCTTTCCATCCGAAATTTACGCATATATTTACAGCAAGAATTTTTCCGATGGCAGTCATCATCAGCAGGGTCACCGGTATATTCTCCCAGTTTTCCATAAGTATACCCATCTCATGCTCACCGCTGAACATGGTCCAGGGAAGCCATATCCCCAGCATAGCCAATAAAAAACCGGCAGTCATGCAACTTGATATCCTGTATTTTTTTATTCGCTGTCCAAGAGCTTTTGTTATTTTATTGAAGGTGAGGTACAAAAGACCGCACAGCAACCCGGCAGCAGCAAATACTATGAACCATTTCCACTCCCCTATACCGGCATTTTTTTCTGCGGTGAATCTGGCAAGACCCAGTCCTCCGCCAAAAAGGCTCTTAAGGAGCATCATTGTCCCAAAGCCTCCGGCTATACCTGCCGCATATACGATGGCTTTTGCGACCCTGAACTCCTTCGGAGAGAAATATTTCTTTTCATCTTCCCTTGGTTTTTCATAATTGTTTATGAAACCAAAAAGGGGGGCTTCGAATATAACTCCCAATGTGGCCGCCATCCCGGCTCTTGCCAGGTCCTTCGCTTCCTCCCCTTTGTATTTGAGTTTGTCTCCTGCCCAGCAGCAAAGGCCTGTAACAAGGCCCGTCAACCCTGCTTCAGGACCGAGGGATCCTCCGAAGACCAGCGGAAGAAGAGCTGCTATGGCTATGATATAAAGCTTATCGTAAGAATAGGTCCCTTCCTTTTTTAGTTTTGTCATGGTTTCTTCAAGAGTATCTGGAAGTATCCCGTATTTTCTCTGAAAAACACCTATGACAAGTCCGCCCAGGGTGCAAACGGCTGTTTGATATATATAATAATTTGTTCCGTAGCTGATTTTGTCGGGTATTTTCTGCCAAATTACATCTATGCAGAAATTCATTATATAAAGTATAAGCCATATTATGGCCCCGGAAAAAACGCCAAGGACAAGGGCATAAAGGGCAAATAGCAATGTGTTTTTTATTTTTTGTGTTTTTCTCAGCATTTCTTTTCTTTGAGAAACCTTAAAACATATTCAACGTCTGAAGGTGTTTCAATGTATTCGATGCCGCGTTTCTGCCTGGTTTCTCTTCCTTTACCGGTTATCAGTATCACAGTATCCCCGTCCGCTTCGTTTATTGCCCTTTTGATCGCTTCTTCTCTGTCATCGATCATCACACAGTTACCGCCTTGTTCTTTTATGTGTGACATTATTTCTTCACTTATCTCATGTACGGGTTCTTCCCCCGCATCCTCTTCTGTAATAAAGCTTTTATCTGCGTATTTCCCTGCAATATCTCCCAGTTCTTTTCTTCTGCCCAGAGCCTTTTTGCCCGGACATCCAAAAACTATAAATATTTTTTTTCCCGGATACTCTTTTTTTGTGGATGCAAAAAGGGATTCAAAACTCATTTGATTGTGAGCATAATCAACGACTACTGTAAGGGTCTCGTCTTCATTATGGAATATTTCCATACGACCGGCGGCTCTGGCCTTTTTGAGACCGCTTTTTATATATTCGAGGGGTATATCAAGAGCATATGACATGCTTATAGCCGCCAGGGCATTGCTCACATTGAAAAGTCCGGTCATTCCTATTTCAAATTCAGTATCGAAACTGTCGGTCCTTACTTTGAATGTTATGCCTTTTTTCCCCGGTTTCAGATCGTATCCATGTATATTTGCATTTTCATGGGATCCGAAGGTTATTATTTTTTCGGTCACTTTGCTTTTTTTCGCTTCACTTATGACTTTATCGGCATAATCATCATCCAGATTTACACAGGCTGCTTTGCACTGACGGAAAAAGATCAGCTTTGAAGATGAATAATCTTCAAAGCTTTGATGTTCTATATCGCTTATGTGATCTGTTCCCAGATTCAAAAAACAGGCCACATCAAATATTATTCCCTTGGTCCTGTGATACTTGAGCGCCTGGCTGGAAACTTCCATGCTTATATACTCTATGCCGCTTTTTACAGCATTATCAAAATGTCTATGGAGCATAAGTGCTTCCGGCGTAGTCAAATGGGATTCTTCTTTTATTATGCCGTCATAGTTGTCTATTCCGGAAATAATGGCACTTTCAGGTTTTTTCGAAGCCTTAAGGTACTGATCCAGTATGCTTTTCATATAATATGCTGTGGTGGATTTGCCCTTGGTTCCGGTCACTCCCGCTATACAAATGCGTCTCCATACCCTTTCATAAAAAAAGTCCGCTATCAGAGGCATCACTTTTCTTATGTCATCTACTTTGATGCATGGAGCATCAACATTGTATTTATTTTCGCTTACATATGCAAAGGCTCCCTTTCCCAGCGCTTCATGAAGATATCCTTCAGAAAAATGAGCTCCTTTACATATGAATAAAGTATTGAATCCAATATCCTTAGAACTGTATGATACGTGTCTTACTCTTTTTTTGAGATCCTCTTCTTCTGCAAAAATCTGATCAATAAGGCCTTCTTCTTCCAACAAGGAAATATATTCTTTCAACTCATAAAAATTTTTTTCCATTTATTTGAGCTCCTTTCCGCAAAGTTCAACGGCTTTTTTTGCCAAAGATCCCATGGCGTCAACGTAGTAATCGGGCAGGCCTTCCGTCTCCTTTATACATGAAAGCTCTGTACAGGCCAGCAGTGCACATTCGCATCCTTTTTCTTCAAATTCCTTTTTCACTTCATCAAAATCTTTTTTGTCGATGACTTCGCCGGCTTTTACTCCTTCATATATTATCTTCATGATCCTCTTCTGGTTCTTTTCTGAAGGGATCACGGGCACCAGATCTTTTCTGAGACACTCTTCCTGATACATGCCCATTTTGACCGTACCGTCCGTGGCCATTATACCGACCTTTTTGCCGCTGCCGTAAATCTCCCTTATTTCACTTACCGATTCTTCTATCATGTTTATAAAAGGAATGCTCACCGACTCCTTAAGCCTTTTGATCAGAACATGGGAAGTGTTGCAGGGTATGGCAATAAAAGATGCTCCGCCGCTTTCGAGAAATCTTGCATCCATGACCAGTTTGGCAAAAAGTTCATCAAGTTTTCCCTCTTTGACGGCTTTTGTCCTGTCGGGCATAGAGGCATGATTAAGTATTATCATGTCTATGTGATCCTGGTCGGAGTCTGCCTTAGTCATATCTATTATCATTTTATAAAATGTCTGTGTTGCAAGAGGTCCCATGCCTCCTATTATACCAAGACACTTGGCTTTTTCTTTTTTCATAAATCATTTCCCCAGATACTTCTTGAATTTTTTATGGTGTCCCATGAGAAGTTTCGCTGTTCTCAGTTTTCTCTTTAATTTGTTGTCATGTTCATATATCAGCGGATTTTGAAATTTGTCCTCTCTTATGAGTCTTTTCATTTCATCGTGGTATTCTTCTCTGATGTAATCGAATGCCACTTTTTTGGGTACTACCATCCAAAGATTTTCTGTATCCACAGAATGGAATCCCATATTTTCTCCGTAGATATGATCACGTACAAAATATTCCGCCACATTTGCTCCGGAGCCGGTAACATAAAAGTTGCTGCGGCCCTGTCTTGTGTTTATTTCAAATGCCTTGAATTTTCCGTCTCTGCTGTCATATTTTATATCAAGATTCGAAAATCCGGTATATCCTATCTTTTCCAGCATTTTCTTTATTTTTTCTTCAAGTTCTATATTCTGCTCAGTGATTATGACCGCATGGTTGCCTATTCCGTGGGGCGTATGCTCTTCAAGAAGTACATGACCAAGACACATCATGCTGACTTTGCCCTGCCGGTCGGAATAATTAGTCAGCACCCTCATATATGTATCGTCCCCGGGTATCATGTCCTGTATGATCAGAGAATCAGCATATCCGGCATCATATATGCTTTTCAATATCTCTGTGAGTCTTTCATAGCTTTCGGCTTTGAATACCTTTTCCTGTCCTTTGAAGGGATGCCGCCAGTACTCAATGCCGTTGGACGGCTTGATTATATAGGGGGCATTAAAGGGCAGTTTTATATCATATCCCGATTCTTCTCTGTGTATGAATGTTTCGGGATGATCTACCCCGTTTTTTTCACAAAGACTGTAGAATTTTTCTTTATTTATTAGTTCATGCATCAGCGAAATGTCTATATAAGGTACTATAACATTTCCCGGAAAGTTTCCTTTGTTGGCGCTGGCCAGTTCCACATAACTGTCGCCGCAGCCGATCAGAAGCACCTTTTTATCAGCGTGGACCCGGGCAAACTCTGTAACAAGCGTCAAAAAGGTTTCCTGCTCGTCTGCCGCAGGATCCGCCGTATAGTTTATTATTTTGCTGTCCAGGCAGGGTCCCGAATAAAATTTGCCGTAAACATATGATTTTATTCCGTAAGCCTGGTGAAAAGCCCTTGCCACGCTGTAAACATTGATATCCCCGGCAAAAAGCAAAGGCACAAATCTTTTTTCAGTCATCAATATTCTCCCGGTGTGTATGTGTCGCCCTTTAGGCTTCCCGTCAGTATTTCATAAAATCCCACCATCGAAGTGTACATATATGCATAAACAAAGAAGAGTCCTGCCCCTCCCATAAAGGCGCCGATCTGCATTATGAAATAGTTACCTGTTATAAAACCGAAAATACTGCTTATTATGGTCGCCGGCAGAGTTGCCAGAATGATCCATCCGATAAAACTGAGCTGGAGGCAGAAGTATTTCAGCTTGTTTCCCGCCATCCTTCTCTTGCTTTCATCTATACACTGCATTATGCCTTTTGTCTGATCATCGACCAGTATAAGAAAAGCCTGACTGTACCTGATGGCCGCTATGATACCCGGTACAATAAAGAGCAGTGTCCATAGAAATATAAAAATACCCATTACCAGCATCAGGCAGAAAGTCTTTATGAAGTACTCGAAACCGGAAAAAAGCTGAGAATAGTCAGTCTCTTTTTTTCTGAACATATTCATGAAATACAAGGTAATGCCGAATACAAAAGGTCCGTATATAAGAAGCATATATATCCCTGAAAGAGTTGTCCCCCTGGCTACCTCTTCCCCAAAAGCATAATATACTTTTCCAAACAAAGAATCCAGCAAATAAACGGGTATCTGTGTGCATGCCATAAAAATGGCCGCAGCTATGGCCCCTTCTTTCCATTTCCCGGCTAAAGCTTCACGTCCCCTGCCTCTCAGCACGACACATGGCTCTATTATTATCAGCTGTTTTTCCATATTCTTTTTTTCTCCTCTCTGATAAAAAACACTATTCTATATAATACAATAAAAAGCCGCCCCTTGCAATATGCGGGGCGGCTGCTGTCCTTTAAGATCAATAAAGATTTGCGAATATCTCTCTTATTTCATTATCTGTAAGGAATACATAGTTGTTTCCCAGAAGTCTCTGCTGATTGTCAACGGTGGATTTAGTGAATTCATCTATCTGTGCTTCTGTCATACCGTAATCTTTAAGCGCTTTTTTCTCAAGGAAGTTGCCCAGGAATTTATCAAGTTCCGGATAAACGTCCTTAAGATCACACCCAAGTATATCAGCAAATATCTTGTTTGCGTTTGAGATTTTGCCGTCGGGGTCTTTTTTCATGTACATTTTGAATGTTTCCGTGAAGAACTGGAAGTTGGCTTCTCCGTGGGGCACATGGAAAGCTGCACCGATGGAATAGGAAAGTGCATGTACTGCTGCACAGCCGGCATTTCCAAAAGCTATTCCTGCATAGTTTGATGCGAACAGGAAATCTTTCAAAAGATCTTTTCTGTTCTCTGCGCTGTTGCCGCCTCTTGCCATTATCTCCTTGTATGATGCCATTATCATTTCTATGGCCTTCAGTGAGTACATTTCTGTCAGCGGTGATGCCTTTGGTGACAAGTATGATTCTATGGCATGTATAAGTGCATCGACTGAACTTGTGGCAAATACATAATCAGGCAGTCCCTGCAAAGATTCGGGAATAAGCACGGCGGAATCAGCAAAAGTTTCTTCTACTGCAATTCCTTTTTTTGTGTGCAGAGCTTTGAGCTCTGCTATAGCCACATTTGTGACCTCCGAGCCCGTTCCGCATGTGGTGGGAACTACGACAAGTTTCTTTAATTTTTTGGGAGCAACTTCACCCGTGTAAAGCTTTATTACTTTATCAGGCACATCCAGGGCAAGTACTTTGCAGATATCCACTATAGTGCCGCCCCCGAATGCTATGATCCTTTCGTAATCATAAGCGTCCATGTCTTTTTTCATGGCATCCATCATTTCATCTGAAGGTTCGCCTTTTCCGTATTTTTCCTGAAAGATCACAGGCACGTCTACGCCGTGGGGTTTTACATATGGATCATACATCCACTGGTTGGTAACAAGTATGTCGCCTTTCCCCAGTTTGAACTCTTCTGCAAATGCTTTGAATGTGTCAAAATAATGGATCGTTGGTACTAATTTTAATGCTTGCATTTTTTCCTCCTTTTCACCGCTTTTTGGCGGTACTTATCCGGCGCACTGCGCCTTAATAATCTATTTTGAATCTTTCTTTGAACTGAGATTTCAGTTCTTCCCTGAAATCAGGATGTGCTATATCAATAAGCTGCCTTGCCCTGTCATGAAGAGTTCTACCCTTCATACAGGCCACACCGTATTCGGTCACCACATAATCGGCATCACATCTTGATGTGGTCACTGCTGCCCCGTGATCGATATATGGAACTATCTTCGATACCATGCTTCCGTCCTTTTTGACTGTTACGGAAGGCATTGCTATTATTGCTTTTCCCTTTCCGTCATGGGTCATTGCAGCTCCCCTTACGAAGTCCACCTGACCGCCTACTCCCGAGATCTGCTTCGGTCCTATGCACTCCGAAACTATTTGTCCCATAAAGTCCACCTGTACACATGCATTGATGCAGACCATATTTGAGTTTTTGGCGATGATCTCAGGATGATTTACATAGTCTACGGGCATCATCTCCACCATCGGGTTATGATCCACAAAGTCATAAAGCTTCTTTGTGCCCATAAGGAATGTAACTATCATTTTTCCTTTGTGCAGGGATTTCTGTGAACAGTCAAATACTCCCTTTTCGTAAAGATCCACCACTCCGTCAGAGAACATTTCCGAATGGATGCCAAGATGTTTTTTGTCGCCCAGCTGAGCCAGTACGGCATCCGGGATAGCGCCTATTCCCAGCTGAAGAGTTGCTCCGTCTTCTATAAGTCTTGCGCAGTTTTTGCCTATTGCTTCCTCTGTGGGACCTATCTTTGAGGGTTTGAGCTCAAAAAGAGGATGAGATGTTTCTACAAAGGCATCTATTTCTTCAACATCTATAAAACAGTCGCCATAAACATATGGGACCTGATCATTTACTTCGGCCAGGATAACATCTGCCGACTTTGCAGCCTGCATGGTATAATCGGCGGAAACCCCTATACAGCATTTCCCGTTTTCATCGGGCGGTGCCACAGTTACAAAAAGCACATCAACATGAAAAATATCCCTTCTTATCATTTCCGGCACTTCGTGGAAAAATACGGGAACGAATTCCCCGTGTCCTTCCTCCAGGGATTTTCTTGTTGAAGGGCTGGTGAACCATCCTTCATAAGTAAAATGCTCTTTGTTTTCAGGCAGAGAATATTCACCTTTTCCCAAGGTCACCATATGGGAAATAGTAACATTCCTGTAAGCTTCTTTGTTTGCTATCAGTGCTTCCACAAGAACAAGAGGTTCTGCAACAGCATGTGCAAATACGACTCTGTTTCCGGACTTGACCAGTTTTACCGCTTCACCGGCACTGCACTTTCTTTCTTCGTAAATCTTTTTCCAGTCCATTTAAAATTACCTGACCTTTCATTTTTTATTTGATATTTTGTTTTGCTTTTTCTTTTGATTTTATCTCATCGATCTTCTTAAGCACTTCGTTTATATGTTTTTCATCCCACATTTTTGTCAAACCTTCTCTGGTTGAAAACTGACAGTGGGATGCACAGCAATTTGTGCAACCTCCTATAACAAGAAGATGATCGTATGTTTCTCCTTCTTCAGCTATCCTAAAATCCACGTCTTTGTTTTGTTCTTTTATTTTTTCTAAAGCTTTTCCTCTGTCATAGCGGGGATTGCATCCTCCGCAAAACCTGACTCCACATATCATATGGTTCTCCATAACTGTAATTTAATAATGAGCCGCTGAACGGAAAGCCCAGCGGCTCAATGATCTTTGATCTTCCTGTTATTTGATTCCTGCTATTTCCTTGGCCAGTTCTTTTTTTGCATTTATGTTGCCCTGTCTGGCAATCATTATTCTCTGTGCCTGAGGTGATCCGGCTCCGTGCATGGACTCTGTCCTGTATCCTACTGCCGAAGATCCGAGGCAGATATTTTCAAGGAATCTCAGTATTCTCATTCTTTCTATGGTGGTGCATGTATCCGATGCTGCATAGAACTTATTGCATACTTCTGCCAAAGTCTCGCCGTTCCGTCCCACTTCCAGGTCTGAATTGAAATCTATGGAAGACGGCATTGTTACCATAAGTCCTCCTGCGATGTCTTCTGCCAGTCTTACTATCTCATAGGGGAATCTGGTAACATTCTGCTTGCAGACATTGGCCAGCAGCAGATCTATCTGATAATTTCCTGCTTCTGTGGGATATCCTTCCGCAGAGCATGCGATACCGCAGCAGTAAAGGGTCTCATTCAAATGTGTCATTTCAATAAGTTTGTCCTTTATGTGGGAAGCTTTGTTGGCACCGTTGTAATCGGCAGCCAGAGCAGCAGCTCCTATTATAACATCGCCGACGCCGACTTTGCAGCCACCGTATGACTGTCTGTGATATCCTGCAAATCTTTCTACCAGCATTCCTGCGAATTCATGTTCTTCGCATAGGAATATGCGATCATTGGGGATGAACACATCATCGAATACTACCAGGGCTTCCTGGCCGCCGAAGTTTTTGTTTCCAAGATCCACATCAGCATTGGGCTCCATTTTTCTTGTGTCACAGGATTGTCTTCCGTATACCATGTAAAGACCTTCAACATCTGAAGGACATGCAAATGCTACTGCATATGCCTTGTCATCCTCTCCCATGGCCTGGGTGGGCATTATAAGATGTTCGTGAGAGTTTATGGACCCTGTCTGATGGCATTTAGCTCCTCTTACTACGATACCGTCTTCTCTCTTTTCTTTGATATGAAGGAAAAGGTCCGGATCTTTCTGTGCATGGGGAGCAAGTCCTCTGTCACCCTTGGGATCTGTCATGGCACCGTCAACTATAAGGTCATTGTTTTGAACATATTTCAAATATTCTACAAAATTTTCATGGTATTTTGTTCCGCATTTTTTGTCGATCTCAAAAGTTGTTGAGAATACGGCGTTAAAAGCATCCATTCCTACACATCTCTGAAAACATGAAGCGGTTTTCTGTCCGCAAAGTCTCTGCATCTTTACCTTTTTTCTTAGATCATCTGTGCTTTGATGCAGATGTCCGAACCTATTTACGGTCTCGCCCGTCAGGTTGGACTTGGCAGTCATAAGATCCACGTACTGGGGATCATGAGCCAGATCATAAGTCATTTTCACACAGTTGATTGAAGGTCTGATCATCGGGTGGTCTATCCAGTTGTCGATTTTTTCACCGAACATGTAAACTCTTGTCCCGAGTTTTCTCAAACTTTCGATATACTGGTCGCCTGTCATTAACATAATTTAATCACTCCTTTATAATTATATGTAAACATTTTATTTACTTACTGATATCATAATATGCAAGTACCGTACCAAATAGGGCCCTGCTTCCTATATTTCCTTATTCAATATTTTTTTTGCCATATCTATCAGGTCTTCACTCACGGAAGTGTCTAAAACAACGTCTTTTACCCCTTTGCAGTTCTCCATGATAATTTGTTTTACCACATCCTCAATAGTGTACTGGGCCGACGGGCATGCCGCACATGCCCCTGTCAATCTCACTTTTGCGATTCCGTTCTCAAAGCCTGTAAGTACAGCGCCTCCGTAATGTTCTCCCAGTACGGGATCTACTTTTTCTTCAAGTACTTTTTTTATTTTTTCTTTCATCATCTCCTCCGGTGTCTCATATTGTCATTATACTTCAGAACGGGCTTTTTTTCAATAGAATGATTTTGTTGTGATAGTGTCAAGTTATTGTGGGGATTTTGATTGACAACCCCATGTATTTAATTAATTAAAGCACTTCCATAGTTTTCGCCATATGCATTTATTAATAT
>Ga0209723_1004513_pt1 | contig 15384 bp, 11 predicted proteins | sample BiotimSIPDNA_2_FD_185750 | JGI IMG/M metagenome (GOLD analysis project Ga0209723, IMG submission 185750) | Anaerobic biogas reactor microbial communites from Washington, USA - Biogas_R2 time_0 SIP DNA (SPAdes) (version 2) | ecosystem: Engineered > Bioreactor > Anaerobic > Unclassified | place... | reverse complement strand
GTATGCGCCAGGCTCAGACATATGGAACAGTCTGAATGGGGCCAAAAAACGTATCTTAACATGCAACATTTGGAGGATTACCAACCAAGTGATTCCTGAATGTGCGAAAAATACTTGACACTACCCTTTACAAATTTCAACCACTCGAATCCAGGCACCCCCTGCCTGACTGGATGATATAATACAAAAAATCCTATGGACTGAAAGAGGTTAATATGAGTTGTTGCTGCACCAAAAAGGAAGCACTTACATGCGATGACGTCCCTGCCGCGATTGGGCCGTATTCTGTAGCGGTATCCGCCGGCTCCCTGGTATTTATCTCTGGTCAATTGGGGCTGGAGAAAGAAAGCGGCAATCTTGTCGCCGGTGGCATTCAGGCTCAGACCAGAAAAGCACTTGAGAACATGAAAGCGATCCTAAAGAGTGCTGGCATGAGCATGGAAGATGTGGTTAAGACCACCGTATTCCTGCTTGATATGGGTCAATTTGCAGAGATGAACGCGGTTTACGCCGAATTTTTCACCAGCAATTATCCTGCCCGCTCAGCCATCCAGGTGGCCGCGCTGCCTAAGAATGGCATTGTGGAGATTGAGGCTATCGCCTTAAAGCCACATGATCATGATGAGAGCTGCGAATGTAAATAAGATTGGCTGATAAGCAATTGATGAATCCGCTTGTTTCCGTTGTCATTCCATGTCGGAATGAAGAAAAGACGATCTCGCTGGTATTGGATGCGCTTCGCCAGCAAACCTTCCCTTCAGAAGCGATGGAAGTCGTGATTGCCGATGGGCTTTCTACCGATGGCACCCGCAAAGCAATTCACGCCTTTAGCGAAAAACATCCACAACTGACGGTCAGGTTGGTCGACAATCCTCAGCGGGTGATACCAACCGGGTTGAATGTCGCCATTAAAGCCGCCAAAGGCGACCTGATCGTGCGCATGGACGCGCATTCCATCCCTAACGCTGACTACGTTGAGCGCTGTGTAAACGCTCTCAATGAGGGTAAAGCCGAAAACGTTGGTGGGATATGGAAGATCAGCCCCCGAAACGACAGCTGGCAAGCCCGGTCGATCGCAGCCGCTGCCGCCAACCCTTTTGCGGTCGGCGACGCGCATTATCGCTTTACTGATATCGCGGGCTACGTTGACACGGTGCCATACGGGTCTTACAAACGAGAGCTGTTTGATCGGATCGGGTTTTTTGATGAGAAACTGCTTGCCAATGAAGATTACGAATTGAACGCCCGCATTTTACAGGACGGTGGTCGCATTTGGCTGGACCCAAAAATTCAATGCACCTATTTTGCCCGCCCAACTTTTGGGGCGTTGGCGAAACAATATTGGGGCTATGGTTATTGGAAGGCGCAGATGCTCAAGCGCCATCCTGGCACGCTGCGCTGGCGCCAGGCTTTGCCGCCCCTGTTTGTGATCGGGCTGCTTGCGCTTATTTTAATTGGCTTTTTTTGGCGCCCGGGCTGGGTTGTTTTGGCAATCGTATTTGCGCTGTACTTATTGGTTCAGCTAATAGCGGCGATCAGGATTTCACTGAAAGACAATCAGCTAATGCTTAGCATCGGAATTGTTGTCACAACCTTAATTATGCACTTGTCCTGGGGGAGCGCTTTCATAGTGGGGTTATTTTCTCAGCCTGACAGGAAGTAAAATGGAAGAAAAACCAACCAGCCGACCGATCGAAAAATTCAGATTTGAACGCAGAGAGCAAACGCTGTTGCTCATACTGGGCGATTTTTCAGCCGCCTTACTTGCGGTGGGCATTGCCCTGTTGGTCTGGGCTAAAGGTGATACCTGGCTGGGGCTCTCGCTGGAATTTCTGCGCACACGTATACCTGCCTGGTTTTACATCCTCCCCCTGCTCTGGATGATCTTAATTGCTGACTCATATGATATCCGAAAAGCAAGCAACCTGAAAGCGACCATGAAATCCCTGGGTATTACCTTGCTTGTCTCTATGGCAATCTATCTGGTTATCTATTTTGCGTCTGAACCCGAGAGTTTACCTCGTTTTGGTGTGGCGATCTTCCTCGTTTTGGCTGTTGTGTTTACATTGATTTGGCGGCTGCTTTATATTCGCCTGTTCACTACCGCAAGCAAGCAAAAGCGCGCGCTCATCATCGGTGCCGGCAGGGCAGGAAAAGCTCTTGCCCAAGTAGTCTCAGAGCAAGATCCGCCTCCGTTTACACTGATTGGTTTTATTGATGACGACCCCGATAAAAGAGGCGAGCTTGTTGAAGGTTATCCGATTCTCGGCGACCACCTCCATATCCATGACATCATCACGGAGATGGGGATCACCGACCTTATCCTGGCGATCTCACACGATATGAGCCCGGGCATGTTCCAGGCCATCCTGACGCTCCAGGAAGAAGGCATGAATATGGCGACCATGCAGGATACTTACGAGTCGCTCACCAACCGGGTGCCGATTTCTTTGCTCGAACCCGACTGGGTGATCAGGTCGTTCATTGATCGCAAACCCACCAGCGGGCTTTATCGCCTCTCGAAGCGATTGATGGACCTGGCTATTAGCCTGGTCGGTATGGTTGGGCTAATTGTGCTCTTCCCGTTTTTGGCACTGATTATTAGTATTGATTCTAAAGGACCAATCATTTTCAAACAGATTCGGCTTGGTCGCGGGGGTCGCCCCTACAACATACTTAAATTTCGCACCATGAAAGACAACCTCGACATGGAAAAGGAAGCCCTGGTTACAGCCACAAACGATCCCCGGGTGACCCGGTTTGGTCGCTTTTTGCGAAAGACTCACCTGGATGAGCTGCCACAGCTCGTAAACGTTTTGAGGGGAGAGATGAGTTTTGTGGGACCACGCTCTGAGCGTGAAGAATTGGTCTTAATCTTTCAGCGCGAGGTGCCCTTCTATCGCGCACGCATGTTGGTAAAACCAGGTATCACCGGCTGGGCGCAGGTTCATCAAAACTATGCTGAAACGGTTGAAGAGACAGCGATTAAGCTCGAGTACGACTTGTTTTACATCGAAAACGCTTCCATGATCATGGACCTGTCTATCATTTTACGAACCTTCACCTCCGTGCTGGGGTTTAAAGGACGATAAATGTCTGCGACCAGTTCAGAGATTCACCCAGACCTCCTTGGGGCTTACGCTAATGCCCATCTCTTGCAGCTGCCCGAATGGGCTAAGTTTAAAAACAATTTCGGCTGGCAGAGCCAGATTTTCAGCAGCCAAACCGCCTTTGCCCAGGTTCTCTTCCGTTCTTTACCGCTTGGGTTTTCAATTGCCTATCTTCCTAAAGGACCGTTAGGTACTGACTGGAGCAGTCTCTGGTCCCAGATCGACCAGGAGTGCCGAAAGCGCAAGGCGGTCTTTTTACAGGTCGAGCCTGACCTCAATTTGCCGCTTCCGGCTGAAGTCGAAAGCGATTTCTCGCAAGGCTTCATCCGCGAAGAGCAAACCCTGCAACCCCGCCGGACCGCATTGATATCCCTGGAGCCAGATGAAGAAGATCTGCTTGCGGCGATGAAGCAGAAGACTCGATACAACATTCGCCTGGCTGCCAAAAAAGGTGTGGTTGTGCGACCCACCGACGACGTTATTGGCTTTTATGGGATGATGGTCACGACCGGAAACCGCGATGATTTCGCCGTGCACAGCCTCGAGTATTACCAAAAGGTCTTCGATATTTTCTCACCTTCTGGCAAGTGCGTCCTCCTGTCGGCTTACTACCAGGATGTTCCGGTGGCATATCTGATGCTTTTCCTCACCGCTTCACGTTCATGGTATTTTTATGGTGCTTCCGATAACCGCCAGCGAAACCTGATGCCAACCTACTTGCTTCAATGGGAGGCGATTCGTTGGGCGAAGGCGTATGGCGCCAAAGAATACGACTTGTGGGGCATCCCCGACGCAGACGAAGAGGAGCTGGAAGCCAGCTTCACAGATCGCTCAGACGGTCTGTGGGGAGTCTACCGCTTCAAGCGTGGGTTTGGCGGTAAGATCGTGCGAACCAGCCCGGCTTTTGTCAAAATCTTTAAGCCCCTGCTATACAAACTATATCTGAAAGTTCGTGCCGGCAGGATGGCCGAATAGCATGTACCAATTAGCCTCCGACCAGGTTAAAGCCTGGAACCAATACCTGGAGACCTTCCCAAACGCACATGTTTTGCAAACCTTGCAGTGGGCGGAAGCCAAAAAACAAAACGGCTGGGCGCCTCTGTTCTTTTGGAGCGGGAAGGATCGCAGCAACCTGGATGCGCTTGTGATGGTTATGCGCCGGCAAGTCAGCTTCCTGGGGCTAAAATTCACGGTTCTCTATGCCCCCAAAGGACCGACCCTCGATTGGAAAAACGCAGAGATTGTAAGCCAAACGCTCGACTCTTTGCAGGCGCTCGCTCGCGACCAAAAAGCAATTTTTGTCAAGATCGACCCGGATGTTTTGCTGGGAACCGGCATACCGGGTACTGAAGAAGAGCAACCCAACCTTGACGGTCTAGCTTTGCAAGAGGAGTTAACGAAGCGCGGCTGGGGGTTCTCGCAGGACCAAATTCAGTTCCGCAACACGGTGCTGATCGATCTGCAGCAGAGCGAAAACGTTTTGTTGGCGGCGATGAAGCAAAAAACCCGTTACAACATCCGCCTGGCGGCTCGCAAGGGCGTCACCGTTCGTGAGGGCAGACTCGATGAAATGTCGATGCTCTACGGAATGTACGCGCAGACCGCCGTCCGGGACGATTTTGTGATTCGACACGAAGAGTACTACCTCAACACCTGGCGAGCGTTCATGAAAGCAGGTATGGCGAAATTTTTGGTTGCCGAAGTGCAAAATGAACCGATAGCCGCTTTGATTATCTTTCATTTCAATGGGACTGCCCGTTATATGTACGGTATGTCCACCGAGCAATTCCGCGAACTGATGCCAAACTATTTGCTGCAGTGGGAAGCCATGCGGCTTTCCAAACAACAGGGCTGCCACACATATGACATGTGGGGCGCACCGGATGTTTTTGATCAGTCAGATTCTATGTGGGGCGTATTTCGCTTCAAACAAGGCTTCAATGGCACCACCGTCCGCCACCTGGGTGCCTGGGATTATAGCCCCCGCCCCCTGTTCTACACAGCCTATACCCAATTATTGCCTAAACTGCTCGATTTGATGCGCAGGCGGGGTAAATCTGAAACCGAGAAAAAGCTTAAGCAAGATTGACCGCGTTTTAATTGCCAACACCAAGTTTCTTCACTTCGTTCAGAATGACAGGCTGCTTGCCATCCTGAGTGAAACGAAGGATCTTATCGGTTTTGTCGCCATCACTAAGATTCTTCACTTCGTTCAGAATGACTGCTTACCTGTCATCCGGAGCCTTTGCTCTTTTGTTGTGACAGCCGACCAGGCAGCAATCAAATTTCAGGCAGTGATGGTAACACCACAACAAAAAAGAGCCCCAGATTCTGGGGCTCTCTGCAAAACAAGCACTTTATACTTGCGCTTCTGCTCGTTCTCTCAAATGTTTCTTATAAGAGATCGACTTCATCACCTCAGCCGCGATCGACGGGATCAGTACCAGGGGCAAAATCTCTGCCCAATCAATCCAACGCAGTGCAACTGTGTCAAACACAATTTGCAGTGGCGGCGTGTAGACGACCAAAAGCACCAACAAAACCGAAACAAGCACTGCCAAATTCATGTTTTTGCTGGTAAAGATGCCGATTTTGGTCAGCGGGAAGTACTCTGAACGCGCTGTATAAGCTCTGAACAGTTCCGAGAGAGAAAGCGTCACGAACGCGAAGGTCTCTGAAAGGATCCGTGCCTCTGCTGTAGCGGTTTTGAGAGCTCCACCGCCCAGCCAAAATGCTGCCAGGGTCGTGACGGTGATCGCTATGGTTTGACCAATAATACCCTTGACCATAAACTTGTTAATGATCGGTTCATTTGCGGGTCGTGGAGGGTGCTCCATAATGTCAGGGTCACCCTTTTCGGTTCCCAGCGCCAACGCTGGCGCACCGTCAGTGACCAGGTTAAGCCATAGTAACTGAATTGGTGCCAGAGGTGTGTTCCAGTTAAAAAGGATCGCCAGGAAAATAATCATGATCTCGGCAATGTTACAAGAAACCAGGTAGTAAACAAACTTGCGGATATTACTGTAAATAACACGACCCTGCTCTACCGCGGAAACGATGGAAGCATAGTTGTCATCAGTCAGGATCATATCAGCAGTTTCTTTGGCAACATCTGTGCCCGTGATACCCATGGCAATACCAATGTCAGCTCGTTTGATCGCAGGAGCGTCGTTAACACCATCGCCGGTCATGGCGACAACCTCGCCATTCTCCCTGAGCCCATCAACAATTTTCATTTTATGTTCCGGGCTGACGCGGGCATAGACATCGGTGATCTTCACAATCTCGCGCATCTCTTCGGGAGTGGCATTCTCAATATCCGCTCCGGTCAACACCTGGTGTCCGGGCTGTAATAAGCCGATATTTTCGGCAATCGCCTGGGCGGTATTGGGGTAGTCGCCAGTAATCATCACCGAGCGAATGCCTGCTTCCTGGGCTTCCTTGAGCGCTGGTTTCACTTCAGGGCGTGAGGGGTCGATCATGCCGATTAAACCGACAAAAATCAAATCTTGCTCTAGGTTTTCCGGCGTAATGACATCCGGCATTTCAGGGACGGGGCGATAAGCCACACCGAGAACACGCAGGGCACGGCTGGTCATCTCATCATTAGCAGCCAAAATTTCCTGGCGCATTTCCTCGGTCAGCTCAACCGGATTATTTGAAATGTCTGACTTGCATTTACACAGTTCCAGGACTACATCCGGCGCGCCCTTGACGGCAACCGTGTACCAGTTGGTCTTTTCATTGGTCACATATGGTGAAATATCGCCGTGACCCGGCTTCAAAATGTTGTGAATAGTAACCATTCGCTTGCGGCTCGAGTCGAAGGGGATTTCCTGCTCGCGTGGGTAATTTTGGTTGAGCACATTCGCGGCTGCACCTGCTTTAAGCGCAGCCACGAGAATGGAGCCTTCGGTCGGATCGCCAACCATGCGGTAGGTCGTCCTGCCTTCGTATTCTCCTGCCTGCTCCACCTGGGCATCGTTGTTGAGCGTGCCAACCCATAAGGCGGTGCGGGCAGCCGGGTAGGTCTTTAAATCGATTTCTTCACCGTCAACAACAAATTCACCGATGGGCTCATAGCCAATGCCGGTTACATCAATAAACTTACCGTCAACCCACAACCTGGTTACCGTCATTTGATTTTGGGTCAGGGTGCCGGTTTTGTCAGTGCAGATCGTTGTCACTGAGCCAAGGGTTTCAACCGAAGATAACCGGCGAATCAACGCGTGACGGCTAACCATCTCGCGCATACCGCCAGCTAGGCTGATGGTAACCACAGCAGGTAAGCCTTCAGGCACAGCGGCAATTGCCAGAGAGATTGCCACCATGAAGAGAGCCAGGGATTCTTCCCAGAACGCTTCAGAAGCAAACCTCACCACATCTGGAGGGGTGAGGAGACGAACAATGCCGATGACAAAGACCAGGGCGCAGACGATCAGCGCCGCGATTCCAAGCGTTTTCCCTAATTCGTCCAGGCGTTTCTGTAAGGGGGTTTGCTCCATTTCAACTGACTGGAGCATGGTCGCAATCAACCCCAGCTGCGTGTGCATGCCTGTGCTGGTGACAATACCCTTACCGCGACCGTAAGTGACCGTGGTGCCAGAAAAAGCGGTGTTTTTGCGGTCACCCAGGGGTATATCTGCCAGCAGATTCCCTCCAGCTACTTTACTAACCGGAACTGACTCACCGGTGAGAGAAGCTTCATCAATGCTCAGATTAACCGCTTCGATCAAGCGCATGTCGGCAGGGATGAAATTGCCAGCTTCAATAAAAACGATGTCGCCTGGGACCAGTTCTCGCGATGACACCATTACGCGATGCCCATCACGCAATACCTGGGCTTCAGGTGTCGCCATTTTCTTTAGTGCCGCCAGCGATGCTTCAGCGCGGGATTCCTGGACGATACCCATGATCGCGTTCAAAACCACGATCAGTAGGATTGCACCGGCTTCTACCCAATCTCCCAAAACAGCAGAGATTATTGCGGCGCCAATAAGCAGCCAAATCACAAAACTGTTAATCTGCTCCCAAAGTTTTTGCAAAAAAGTTCTGCCAGGTTGTTCCTGTAATTCGTTGTAACCAAACTTTTCCAGCCGCTCAGAAACTTCAGTCTCGCTCAAGCCAGAACGAACCGGCACTTCCAGGGTATCGAGGACATCTTCCGGATCCATGGCATGCCAGGATACATTCAGATAGTCATCAACGTTCGATAATATTTTTGCACTCATTAATTGTCAACTCCTCATCAATTCAACTTGTCAATTATAAGTCATTCTGCCTTCGTAAAAAGTGATGAAATTTGTGTGAAAATTTCGCGAACCTGTAATATCACAGTATACGTGCTAAAATCGATGTATGCAATGGAACATTCTTGGTCATCAAACCGCTATACGTTTTCTCCAAAACCACGCGAAACTCGCCAACACCCGTCACGCTTACCTATTGACCGGACCCGAAGGGGTGGGCAGGGAAACCCTCGCCCTGGCGTTTGCAAAAGCGCTCAATTGTCTGACCCCGCCTTCTGAGGGAACCTTTTGCGATCAGTGCCTGCCCTGCCGTCAAATAGAAGAGCTTCGCTATCCCGATCTGACGATTTTGCGTGTTGCTGAAGGAAGCAAAGACTTGAAGATCGACCAAATTCGCGAGATGCAAAAAACCCTGGCGCTCGCCCCTTATCAATCAACCTATCGAATAGTGCTGATCCCTGATTTTCAGCGAGCAACCATTGGGGCGTCCAACGCCCTGCTGAAATCATTGGAAGAACCACCCTCCAAAGCGATCTTGATTCTCACAGCTGATGCCAGGGAGAGCCTGCTTGAAACTATCGCCTCGCGCTGCGAAGTTTTGCGTTTGCGTCCCAGTTCCATTGAAGCCCTTGAAACTTACCTGCGCGAGCAAAAAGCGATCAATCCTAACCGTGCCAAGCGGCTGGCACACCTGGCTGGCGGTCGGGTGGGCAGTGCCATCAGCTTTGACCAAAACCAGGATCTTCTGACCGCGTATGATGAGGCTTTGGCAGATCTGGGTGAATTGATCAATAGCCAGCTGAGAGAACGACTCCAATATGTGGAGAATCTGCAGAAGCGCAAGAGCGCTTCGCGTGAGCACTTTGCTTTCCTGGTGTCTGTCTGGCTGACCTTCTGGCGGGATGTGATGATCAGGCGTGAAGGTGCCGAAATCCCCCTGGTGAATATTGAGCATGAAAACCAGGTCAGCGAGACCGCCCGCTTGATTCCCTCAGAGCAAATTGAGAGCATACTTAATGCTCATGAAAACGCCCTGGTCAACCTGGATGCCAACCTCAACCCCCGACTGGTGATTGAAAACCTGCTTCTGGCACTACCTTTGTTGCAGGTGGCATAATGGCTGCTGAAGAACGTATTTCTGAGCCCATCGGCGAGGTGGAAACAGAGCCAGATCTCGGTCAGCCTTCACCTGAAACCAAGGATATTCCCTTGAAAACCCGCCTTCTCGATCTCTTCCTGACAACTTTGAAGATCGGAGCAACCAGTTTTGGAGCGCCAACCGCCCACATCGCCATGATGGAAAGGGAATTTGTGCGCAGGAAAAAATGGGTTAGCCAGGAACATTTTTTGGATCTTCTCGCGGCTGCGAACCTGATCCCTGGTCCAAATGCCAGCGAAACATGCTATCACGTCGGCTATGCCCACGCGGGGTATCCCGGCTTGATCGTCGCGGGGGTTGGCTTTATCACGCCCTCGTTCATTACCGCCCTGGCAGTAGTCTGGATTTACATGACCTACGGCAACCTGCCCCAGGTGGAAGGTGTTTTCTATATGCTTAACCCCCTGGTACTGGCTATCGTGCTCGAAACGACCTGGCGCATCGGTAAAGCCAGCCTGGCAGGTTGGAAACAATTGCTCATCTTCGCCCTGGCAATTGGCGCAAAGTTGATGGGGATCAACGAGGCTTTGATCTTAATTGGCGGCGGGCTCGTTGGTGTCTTGCTGCATCACGTCATGGTCAAATGGGAAAACGGCATGCCGCCCGCCCAGATGCTGCTGGCTTTCTTGCCGCTGCCCGCGGTCACGGAAGCTGCAGGCAAATTGCTGGAACAAGCCAAAGCAACTTTCGGAGAAATATTTATCTATTTCTTCCGAACGGGTTCAATCCTTTTTGGTTCGTCGCTGGTTTTATTTGCATTAATCGAAGAGGATGTTATCAGTCGGTTTGGTTGGTTAACCTCCCAACAATTGACCGATGCAATTTCAATGGGTCAAATCACACCGGGACCAGTGCTCGCGGCGACTACATTTATCGGTTGCATGACCAGTGGATTTTGGGGAGCAGTCGCGGCAACTGTTGGCGTTTTTCTGCCGTCATTCATCATTGTCGCGGCAACCGCGCCGTTGGTTAAGAAAATGCGGGAAAACCACCTGACAAGCAGCTTTTTGAAAGGCATCAACCCTGCCGTGGTTGCCATGATCCTCTTTGTCTCTTACAACCTTGCACAAAACGCTTTGGTGGATGTTGTTACCATCAGCGCAATGATAGGAGGTTTGGCGGTGCTACTGTTCACCGAAGCACAACCCTACGTGCTCGTTATCGCTGGTTTTGTGCTTGGCATTTTGAGGATAATAATTATCACATAGGCATCGCGATCTTCTCGTTCCGTGCCGTCTGGCACGCGGCTTGTCCCGTTCCGTTTGCCGGCGTGTTGTTTGTGGGTTTGCGAAATGTGCGACCCAACTTCCCCGCGTGGTGATCCATTTGGTACAATTTGCTGGCAATGAACTCATTAATCGAAAAACTCAACCCCCAACAACAACTTGCCATTTCCGCGCCGCCCGGACCAACGCTGGTGCTGGCTGGACCGGGCTCTGGTAAAACGCGCGTCTTGACCTACCGAATCGCATACCTGATCAGCGTTATGAATGTGCCAGCCTATAACATCCTGGCGGTCACTTTCACCAACAAAGCCGCCAAACAAATGGCGGAACGGGTCACCCACCTGATTGGTGAGCATGCCGAAGGCGTCTGGTTGGGCACTTTCCATTCAATTTGTGGTCGCATTCTGCGCCGTGAGGCAGACTTGCTGCCGGTGAACAGGAATTTTGTCATCTTTGATACAGACGACCAGGAAGCCTTGATGAAGCAAATTCTCAAGGACAATAGCATTGACGAAAAACTACTCAGACCCGCTTCCGTCCTGGCAGCAATTTCCAAAGCAAAAAACGACCTACTGGGTCCTGAGAACTACCCGGTAAAGGATTTTCGGGATGAGCAAGTAAAGCGCCTGTACGCTCTCTATCAACAAAAATTGGTCCAGAATAACGCCATGGATTTTGATGATATGCTTGTTTACACCAACCATCTCTTCGAGACCTACCCCATTGTACGGGAGACCTACGCCCATAAATTTGAGCACATCCTTGTCGATGAATTTCAAGATACCAACTATTCGCAATACGCCATACTGCGCCACCTTGCACGGGTACATAAAAACCTCTACGTGGTTGGCGATGAAGACCAGTCCATCTATCGTTGGCGCGGTGCTGACTATCGTAATCTCGACCGTTTTAAAAGTGACTTTCCCAAAGCAGAAGTGATATTGCTGGAGCAAAATTACCGCTCCACTCAAACCATTCTCGATTGCGCTATGGCAGTGATTGACCAAAATCGCAACCGCACGCGCAAGCACCTCTTCACGAACGCAAAACCAGGCGAGAAGATCCGACTGGTTGTGGCAGAAGACGACCGCGAGGAAGCCTACCTGGTGGTTAGCGATATTCGCAATGGTATTCACGCTGGAATAAACCCGAGCGAGTTTGCCATCATGTACCGCACCAACGCCCAAAGCCGCGTGCTGGAAGAAGCCTTCCGGCGTGAGGGCATCAGCTATCGGCTGGTTGGGGCGCAGCGCTTTTATGGTCGCAAAGAAGTGCGCGATATGATCGCCTTCATGCGCCTGATCTACAACCCGATGGATGAAGTCAGCTTGCGGCGGGTTATTAACCTGCCTCCCCGCGGCATCGGCGACAAAACCATCCAGAGTCTGGCTGAACTGGCACAGAACAATGGTCTCAGTATGGGAGAAAATTTGCTTGCCCTGACCCAGCCAAACCACCCCAAATTGGCAGAACTGGGCAGAGCCGGCGACAGATTGGTACGTTTTGCTCATCTGCTCACTGATTGGCAGCGTATCGCCCGCGATAACACGCTCAGCATCCTTTTTGACCGGATTGTCAATGATACGGAATATCAGGCTTACATTCAGGACAAGAGTGACGAGGGGCAGGACCGCTGGGAGAACTTGCTCGAGCTGCGGGCAGTGGTGATGGAATATGAAACCCGCGGTTTGCAGGAGTTTTTGGAAGCGATGGCACTGGTGGCAGACCAGGACACCCTGCCCGAAACGCTGGACGCCCCCACCATGCTGACCCTTCATGCAGCCAAAGGGCTCGAATTTGACCGGGTTTATATTGTTGGGCTGGATGAAATGATCTTGCCCCACAGCCGCTCTCGCGACGAAGAGGAAGACCTGGCAGAGGAGCGTCGACTGCTATATGTCGGTATCACCCGTGCCCGCAAGAAACTTACCCTAATCCGCGCACTCAGACGCCGCAGCCCCTATGGCACCTATGAAGATACGATCGCTTCACGATTTTTGAGAGACTTGCCCTCCAGCCTTGTGCACCAGGATGTTTACGCCCAACCCCGCAGGAGCACTTTTACGCGGGATTGGGAGCAGCAGTCCCGCTGGGAGACGCCCGCCTGGATGCGCAACTTGCAAATACCACAAGACAAGCCCGCTAAAACCCGGTTTAAGAGCGGCATGCAGGTCAAACATCCCACCTATGGTCGCGGTGTCGTGAAAAGCAGCAAGCTCGAACAAGGCGACGAAACCGTGGAAGTCTATTTTGAGGGTCACGGTTTGAAAGCGCTGATTGCCTCGTTGGCGAAGCTCGAGATCATATAACAGACTCAATTGCTTGAATATTTCCGGTTTCTGCCTTATTCTCCGTTTAACTTAACAGGGAATAACATGTTTCTAACTCACAGACACCTTGTGGGAATCGAAAGGAGGGAACATGACCTTGGGTGAGAGCAATATTTCAGGCTCAATCGCTGAATCAGGAACGGGTAAGAACGAAACCACAGCCTTGACTGATATGTTGAAAGCAGCAAAAAAAGATCGGGCTGCTTTTTATCCAATTTATGTCCAGTTTGTAGATACTGTCTACGCTTACACCCTGGCGAGAGTCAGCTCTCACCCCGACGCGGAGGATTTGACTTCTGAGGTGTTTGTCAGGGCTATTCAACATCTCAATCGCTATCGTGAAAAGGGAAGTTTTCTTGCCTGGCTGTTGACCATTGCCAGAAATCTTACTTTTGATCATTTTCGAAATCGCGACCAACAATGGTTGGATCTGGAAGAGGTTGCCCTGCCCGAACAAAACGAGGGAATCGAACCGGACACGCAGCTCTTCCTGAAGTCTCAATTAGAAATGCTCAACCAGGACGAACTGGAATTGCTGATCCTGCGTTACACCGCCGGACTGACCTTTGGCGAAATTGGTCAGGTTGTGGGAAAGAAAGAAGACACCGTGCGCAAAGCACACAATAAAGTGCTGGACAAACTTCGTTCGCAAATGGAGGAACAAAATGACTGAAAATTATGAAGAACTGGAACAAAACCTTTCCTTAACCTTAAAACCGAAAAGTTTGAGTGAGTCTGGACAAGATCAGATCTGGAAAACAGTTGAAGCCAAAACTGACCGGTCTTATATCAAAAGAAAACGTGTTTTCAAATTTGCGATAGGGCTATTCGCGGTTCTGGCATTGGTGGTCATCGCGATTGGACCCGGTGAAGTGCTGGCACAAGTGCGCTCCTGGCTGATCCCCGATTATCGACCGGTTGGGCAGTCTGAGAACCTGATCCTGGTCCCCACTGAGTCTGAATCCAACTACGGCCAGCTAAATCTTAATTTGCTTTCGGTTGTCAGCACAGAAAAAGAACTATATATCAACGTTGAAGTGAGCGGGTTTGATCCCTCAGAGCTGACGCTTGACGGCGAACGCTTTCCTGAACCACCCTATCTCGTTCTGTCTGATGGTCAGGTGATCAGGTCCAATGGAGGAGGTTATGGTTTTGGAGATGGTTCAACAGATTTTATTCTCGAGATCATGTTCCCACCGTTGGAAAATGAGCCGGGCGAAGAAATCGCTCTTGTGATTCCAGACCTGCCCTTTAAATCCAACCCATTGGATGAAGCCAGGGTGATTTCAATGATGGTAGACCCCATACCAGAAGAAGACAGACTCCCACCTGTCGATGAAAGCAAAACAAGCGATTTTGAACCGGGGGATCTGAAAGCAGAAATTGTTGATATTAAAACTCTGCCTGCCAGAGGTACGACAATTAAAGTGAAGGTAGCTATACCTGAAACATTTCAACTCCTCAATTTTTTGACTTTTTGGAGTTTGCGCGACGACCAGGGCAACGGTTATCCGATTGAAGATATCTATCACTGTGGGAATGACCCACAGAATAAAGACTGCCCGACAGACGAGGTTGAATTTACGATCCATCCGGCTTTGCCTGAGGGCAGAACTTATACCTTACAGATCCCCAGGATAAATTTAGTCAACATAGATGATGATCCCAATTTCTATGAAGTGAATGGTGAAGCAAAACGTAATACTTTTTTGACGATTGAACTACCCGAAACATACTCCTCCGGCGATTTTATCGAAGTAGATCGTTGGTATGGCATCGAACCATACAGTTTCCACCTCCTTGGGCTTGAAATTTTGCAGGCAGAAGATGACCAGGTAAGGTTTCACTTAGTAATGCAAAGTCCGGACCCGATCATAGCAATCTCACTTTGCATAAACAGGTTTGTATCCGGCGCTGGATGCCAGGGACCTTCAAGAGACGGGATGACCCCCCCCGACCCTGATGATTTAATCTACAATACAGTTAGTTTCCCGGATTTTTTGACTGGTCCTGTGGAATTTTACCTGAACAATGTTCATGTAGTACATTGGGTGGATTTGGAAGTGGAATTTGATTTGTAATCCTGATGACACCCTGCCTGTCATTCTGAACGAAGTGAAGAATCTTGCCCATGAGACCGACAAGATCCTTCGCAACAAAGGCTCAGGATGACAAGTGGTGTGTCATTCTGAACGAAGTGAAGAATCTTGCCCGACAAGCTGCCTGTGGCTTCCATGCCGATATGCAGCATTGTAGACCAGACTTTTTACAGGCAGCTTTCGAATTTTTTGAAGCCCTCTGGGTCATTGC
>Ga0209723_1004510_pt1 | contig 15391 bp, 17 predicted proteins | sample BiotimSIPDNA_2_FD_185750 | JGI IMG/M metagenome (GOLD analysis project Ga0209723, IMG submission 185750) | Anaerobic biogas reactor microbial communites from Washington, USA - Biogas_R2 time_0 SIP DNA (SPAdes) (version 2) | ecosystem: Engineered > Bioreactor > Anaerobic > Unclassified | place... | reverse complement strand
AGGATTCGTGAACCACATAATCCCCCATCTTTAAATCTTCGGCCAGCAAACGTTCCTCTTTGCTTTTATGGGTCTGGCGTTTAGGGCTGATATTCCTTTTGCCCCAGATATCCTTTTCACTGACCAGGGCTATTTGCAGGGTGGGGCTGACGAAACCCTTTTCCAGCTGATAATTGACAAAATCAATGCCACTCAGATAATTATCCCTGAGCTCCCTTTGCATTTTTTCACGGGCTATACGGTTTTTTACCGCCAGCATTACCAAAAACCCTTTTCCCTGCCATTCCCTGATGCGATTGAAAAGAGTGTTGTGATCACCAAAAAAGGGTTCCATTTCTTTTTGTGAAATATGCTTGATGGCAGCAACCTCGACCTGGGGTATATTGCCGGGGAAAAAGGCATGGAATAGTACCCTTTGCCTATTGATAGAGGCCGAGATTCTCTCTCTTTCCACCAGGGGAAGTTCCCTTAGCTTTTTATCGGTTTCCCGGGCCTCTTTGACGCTGTTTTTATATCTTCGGGCAGCCCGATCAAAAATCTGATAGAAATTACGGGGTTCATCAAATAGTATTAAACTGTCATTCCCCAGGTAATCCAACAATGTAGCTGTCAGTTGCCTGCCGCCCAATTCATCAGCCGGGAACACCGTGACAACCTCCGCTTTTTTCCCGGAGCGCTGGGTATTGCTGTCAAAACAGCGGATCGATTCCACTGTATCGCCGAATAATTCAATACGATAAGGCTGATTTTCCTGCAAGGGAAAAACATCGATGATATCCCCCCTGATGGCGTATTCACCTGGTCGGGTCACTGTGTCGGCCCGGCTATACCCTCCCATTGTCAATCTATATCCCATCCGGTCAAAATCGATTTCCTCCCCCAGCCGCAGATAAATCAGATTGTTTTTCATTTCTTCCACTGCTGCCAGGGGATGGATAAAGGAAGCCGCCGTAGCAATGATGAAAGCCTTTTTTCCCGGATGCATAAGGCATTTTTCCAGGGTCTTAATGCGGTCTACTTCGCTGGGAGAAACAGCTTCGCGCATAAACAAAAAACTGCGTCCGATAAAAAGATAAATCCTGTCTTTATCGATAAAACCGGCCATTTCCCGGGCCAGATCATAAGCCTTTTCTTCGTCCGCCACCAGACATAAAACAGTGCCGGGATAATCCCGGTATAATTCTGCCCAGACCAGGTTCCGGGCGCTATCCGCCAGCCCGGTTAAAAGTATTGATTGATGGTTTTTTATCATTCGGTTGATTTCACCGATAAAATTAGGCTCCAAGGATTATATACCCTCCCCAAAACTAAAGGTGGACGCTGGTAAACAGCCCCCACTGCACTACATTCAATTAGTGGAAAATAATAGTTCCCACTGGCAGATGATTTCTACATTTTATGCCCTTCCGTGAAAATTAGAATAACCGGCATATAAATTTATTGCCCGCAAATATTTACTTTTAATTATAAAAATGACTCTTCAAAAGTGACCCGGTATCATCCAGCCCCATTTCCGCCGAGCATTCTTCACAGATACCCGGCAATTCTGCCGCACCTTCCCCCTGGACTTCAGAAGTAAGATATATCTGTTGACAGTATTCACAAACATGGTAAATTTTCATATTTTCCTGGCCCCTTCATCATATTTTTTATATTTTGATGAAAAAGACAGATAAATATACTATATTCGAGATTGATTGTAACTATTCATGGCTTTGTCAATACCATCTTTTACCCATGTTTCCAGGGCATCTGCTGCTCTTTCCACCGTTTCCTTCATTAGTGCTGCTTCCTCGGGCGCAAATTTGCCCAGAACCCAATCAATGGTGTCATCAGGTGGTCTGCCGATACCAATGCGCATACGGGGGAATGATGTGCCCTTAAGCATATTTGTTATGGAAGCTATGCCTTTATGCCCTCCGGTGCCGCCCTCAGGACGTATTCTGATAATACCAGGATCAAGATCCATATCATCATATACCACCATTAAATCGACCAGATCTATTTTATAAAAACTGGCCAGGGGTTTAACCGTTCGCCCGCTTAGATTCATAAAGGTAAGTGGTTTTACCAGTAAAACACGCTCACTCCCGATTCTTAATTGGGCTATAATTCCATCATATTTGCTAATTTCCCGTTCGATCTGATAACGGCTGGCCAGGTTTTCAATGACTCTGAAGCCAATATTATGCCTGGTGTCACTGTATTTCCTGCCCGGATTGCCCAGACCAACAATAATTTTCATCACACTACCTCATGCTTTGCAAGTCTTTGCTATCAATTATATAACAAACGCAGACAATTCGTTGTCTGCGCTATTATTAAATCATTTTTTTATAAAGCTTTTCCCGGTTTTGATTATTCTTCAGTTACCTCTTCCGTGGCTTCTTCGGTTTCTTCTTCTTCAGTTTCTTCTTCCGCACCCTTGCCCGGAGCGAGGACTGCCACGATAAGTGTTTCGGCATCGGTTACCAGTTCAACTTCCGCCGGTATCACCAGATCAGCAACGGTTACCTTTTCACCAATTTCCAAATTGGAAACATCACAGCTGAAATGACTGGGGATATCTATAGGATAGCAAATTACCTCGACTTCGTTTTGCCCCACCTGTATTAATGCACCCTTCTTTATAATGTCTTCTTCCCCCAGGATCTGAACATTTACCAGAGTATTTACCTTTTCGTCCATGTTTACAGTAAGAAAATCAACATGGATCAAATTGCCGCTGAGGGGATCTTTTTGAATTTCCCGGATCAAAGCCATAGCAGATTTTGTCCCTTCCATATCAATGGAAAACAAACCCCTTATACCGTGGACCTGCAATATTTTAGTGAACTGCCGCCCGGGCAGAAAAATTGGCTGGGCAGCTGCCCCTTTTCCATAAACAATTCCTGGTATCCAACCCTGGCGCTTTTGCTCTTTAAGAAAATGTTTATTTTTTATATCGCGTTGGATGCATTCGATATTCTGTGCATTGGCCATTATATCACTCCTAGAATTAATTAATACCTATGTACTCCATTACTATCAAGGATTTATTATAACAACAAATATTCCATATGTCCAAACATCCTTTTATATTTCAAATAACTTGCTGACTGACAGGTCCTCATGGATGCGTAAAATGGCTTCTCCAATCAGGGGTGCCACTGACAAAACTTTTATCTTGGGGATGTTTTGCGCTGTCTCATGGGGGATGGTATTGGTAATTACCACTTCTTTTAATGGGCTGTCATTGAGTCTTTCCAGAGCCGGCCCCGAGAATACCGGGTGGGTACAGCAGCCATATACCTCTTTGGCCCCCTTTTCCATCATAACTTTGGCCGCACTGACCAGAGTTCCGCCCGTATCGATGATATCGTCAACAATAACAACTGTCTTCCCCACCACATCCCCTATTACATTCATTACTTCAGAAACATTGGGAGCCGGCCGGCGTTTATCTATGATTGCCAGTGATGCACCTATTTTAGCCGCCAGATCCCGCGCTCTGGTTACACCGCCCACATCAGGTGAAAGTACCACCGGTTCTTCCCCCACCTTGCTTTTTAGATATTCCGCCAGGGTGGGAACACCCAGCAGATGGTCTACCGGAATGTCAAAAAATCCTTGAATCTGGTTGGCGTGCAGGTCAATGGCCACCACTCTTTGGGCTCCTGCTTCGACCAATAGATTGGAAACCAGTTTGGCCGTGATCGGATCCCTGGCTCTGGTTTTTCGGTCCTGACGCCCATAACCATAATAGGGTATCACTGCATTTATCCGCGCCGCTGATGCCCTCCTGAATGCATCTATCATTATCAGTAATTCCATTAAATTATCATTTACCGGGGCACAGGTAGGCTGAACCACGAAAACATCCACCCCGCGAACACTTTCGTTTATGGCGCAGCTGATTTCTCCATCCGAAAATGTGGATACAAAAGCATCCCCGACTGGTATCCCCAAATATTTGGCTATATCGCCTGCCAGGCAGGGATTGGCATTGCCAGTAAAGAGTTTCATCCGCCATCTGGATGTTTTCATGGTACTACCTCCTATAAATGTATTACTTGCTGTGTTTGGACCAATTATCTATATTTTTCTGCGGTGCCCTTTCAATCGCCAGAGAATTCTCTCCCACATCTTCGGTAATTGTCGATCCGGCACCGGTAGTGGAATTCTTCCCTATGGTTATCGGTGCAACCAGATTGGTGTTGCTGCCAATAAAAACTCCATCTTCCAGAACTGTCAGATACTTGTTTTTACCGTCATAGTTGCAAGTAATGGTTCCAGCACCGATATTTACTGCCTTACCGATTTGCGCATCGCCCACATAGCTCAGATGCGGTATTTTGCTATGTTCTCCTATAACTGATTTTTTTATTTCAACAAAATCGCCCACTTTAACACCCTTATGCAAAACACTGCCCGGACGTAAGTAGGCAAAGGGGCCGATATTGCAGTCGTCACCTATTTCGGCTTCGCTGATACGGGAATTTTCTATGTGCACACCATTACCGATGGAAGAAGAGTTTATACGGGTCCCCGGTCCTATTGCACAGTCTTTCCCGATGACCGTCCGGCCTTCAATCATCGTAAAGGGTAAAATGACCGTATCCTGACCTATCTCAACATCCATGTCGATGAAAGTCGATGCCGGGTCCCGGATCGTAACCCCTTCCTTCATCAATTGGAGGTTTTTCCTCTGCCGCAATACTGCTTCAGCAAAAGCCAGCTGTTCACGGTCATTAATGCCGGATATCAGGCTGTTTTCCGCTGTCATATAAATAGAAACCGATTTGTTTTCGTTTTTTAAGATTTCCAGCACTTCAGTCAGGTAATACTCCTGCTGAGCATTATCATTACTCAGGCGGGACAAACAGTCGAAAACTAAATCAGCTGCAAAACAATAAATTCCTGAATTGATCTCCTTGATGGTTTTTTGTGTTGCATCAGCATCCTTTTCTTCGACTATCCTGTGAAAAAGACCATCACCATCACGGATTACACGGCCATAACCATGGGGATCTTCCATTTCACAGGTTAAAACCGTTGCCGCTGTCCCCTGACTGACATGATGATCCATGAATTTTCTAAGCAAATCTGCAGTCAATAAAGGGGTATCACCTGCCAGCACCAATATCTGTCCATCATGATCAACGGCAGATACAGCCTGCATCAAAGCATGTCCGGTACCCAATTGCTGTTCCTGAATAGTAAATTTGACCTGTTCGCCGGACAAAGTTTCCTCCACCTGTTCCCGACCGAAACCAATAACTAAAACGATATCATTAATACCCGCTGCTTTTACCTGGTCAATTATATGCGTTATCATTGGTTTTCCAGCTGCTGGATGCAGGATTTTGGGTAAAGCTGATACCATGCGCACCCCTTTTCCTGCAGCAAGTATTACTGCACTAAATTTCACCTGTTCGTACACCTCGCCTATTTTTTAATCCGGATAATATATTTTATATATATAAATAATTGTCAATTGATCGTTTCACATGATATCCATCCGTATTATAACCTTTTATCTGTTTAAATGTCGATTCCAGGCAGAGTGAAAACCTCCTGCCCCGGGGTTTTATACCTGGAGAAAAAACTTAAAACACCCGGTCCCCCAGATATTTCTGAGCTAACTCCAAATCGCTTGGTTTATCCACATCCACACCTATCTGGGCATATGGTGAAATAATAGCCTTGCCCCTTATGCCCGTGACCTGAAAAAACCTTTTTTCTGCTGTAGCAATATTAAGTGTCCTGGTTATAAATTTCCAAACCAATCCCAGCCCGAAAAGCCTGGCCATTGCCAGTGGATTTTTGCGCCTTATCACCAGTTGTAACAGCAGGTCCAAAATATCATCGATCAGCTCGGTTTTCACCAGAAAAAGATTGCCGCCGGTAAATATACCATCCTGTATACGCACATAAGTCCGGCGTACACCGGGAAAAGATCTTTCATTTACTTCCTTGCTGGTTATAGGGTAATAAAAATCATCATTGCTTTGCCGGGAGCGATGCAAAAAGTCAGTTATGGCTTCAGCGGTAATAAAAGGTATATCTGTTGGCATTATCAATAATTTTTCAGTGGCCTCTTCACTTTTCAAAAAGTTGGCGGCATTGGCGAAACTCTCCACGGCGTTTTCTCCGCCTTCCACAAAAAACAGGTTTTCCTCCCGGGGTAAAATATTGCGCAAAGATTCTACCGGTCCGCTTACAACAATTTTTCGAACCAGGGAACATTGCCGGACAGCATGGTAAACAAAATATATCATGGGATAATTGCCGACAATGATCAATGCCTCATTGTCATAGGGAGCAATTTTTTTAAGTTCACTGCTGCTCTCACCGCCCGCCAGGATAATTGCATCGTATTGCATCGTCTTTTCCTCCATTAATCAGCTAATAGAAAACCTTCGTTTTTTAGGGATTCGATCATATAGCTCTCCGCATTTTCGATATGTTCCTGGGCTGTTTGCCTGGCCAGGGCTGCATCGCGGGATTCTATTGCTTCAACAATGTTGCGGTGCTCTTCAAGGGATTGCTGCATTCTCCCCGGCATTGCCAGTGATGAAGTCCGAAACCTCTGGATCTGTTCCCGCAGGTTATTTATTATGGTTATAAGCCTGTCGTTACGGCTGGCGCCATATAAAGCTTCATGGAACCTGGTATCTACTTCGATCAGTTTTGCCATATCCTGTTTTTTGATGGCCTCTGCTTTTTCTACCAGATGTCTTTCCATTTCCTCCAGTTCTTCATCAGTTATGCGTTCTGCTGCCAGAGCTGCTGCCAGTCCTTCCAAAGCGATCCTGATTTCAAATACATCAGCAATATCCTTGATGGATAAATCAGCTACATAAGCCCCTTTGCGCGGAACCATCACAATGAATCCTTCCAGTTCCAGCTTGCGCAAGGCTTCCCGCACCGGAGTTCTTGACACCCCCAGATCTTCAGCCAGCTGGATTTCCATAAGCCTTTCCCGTGGTTTTAGAGTACCATTCAGTATCGCTTCCCGCAAAGCTTCCAATACCAAATCCCGCAATGGTTTATAAGATTCAAGGTTAACCGGCATTAATCTTTGTTGGCTCATAAATATCACTCCCTATAATACGATGTGACCTGATATACTTGCCTGAAACTCTTTCTCATGGTACTGGCCGCCTTTTCCGCTGTCGCCCGATCAATGAAAATACCAAATACCGCGGGGCCGCTGCCTGACATCAGGGCATTAAGGGCCCCGGCCTGTTTCAATCCAGTTTTTATCTGTCCTATTTCTTTATGTTTGTTTAAACTAACTGTTTCCAGATCATTATAGATTAATGAGGCAATACTTGTAATATCCCGGTTCCTCCAGGCATCTACAAAAACGGCTGTTTCAATATTCCGATGGTCATGGCTGACTTCATATGCCTGGTAAACTTCAGCAGTAGAAACCTGAAAATCCGGGACTACCAGTACCATATCCAGCATGGGGCCCCGGTCATCCAGCGGGGTCAATAATTCTCCCCTGCCTCTGGCTATAGCAGTTCCTTCCTGCAAACAAAAAGCGACATCTGAGCCAATCACAGCCGCCATTGATTGCAATTCTCCCGGGGCCAGCCGGGCGGGGAATAAATGATCCAGAGCCTTTAATACCGCGGCCGCGTCTGTGCTGCCGCCGGCCAGGCCTGCTCCCACGGGTATATTCTTCTCTATAAATATCTTTACTCCTGCTTTGGTCCCAGTTCTTTCCATGTACAATGCCGCTGCCCGGTAGGCCAGATTATCCTGGTCGGCCGGAATATCACTGGAATTACTTCCGACCTCGACTCCTCCCGGCGTTGTCTCCACATGTATCCGGTCGGCCAGACTGATCGTATGCATGATGGTTTCCAGCTCATGGTATCCATCCGTTCTCCGGCTGATTACTTTAAGTATTAAATTTATTTTTGCTGGTGCTGCCAGTGTCAAATATTTCATCTCCTGCTTCCTCCTGTTAATAATTATATAATTAATGCCGGAAAATAAAAAGGAACGGTAAAACCGCTCCTAAAAAGAGGGGGTAATGAGTAGTATACTGTCTAATCGCCTGACTTAAGCAAAATACTATCGGGAATAAGTTCAAGCAGTTTAAAAGTAATCTCAGCTTCCCGGGGATTATCCAGGCTTAAACCCTTGTCAGAAGAAGCCACCAGACATAGAGGGGGAAAAAGCACACACCACCAGTTCCTGCCCTGGCCTTCCCCCAGAATAATTTTTACCGCCGGATAGCTGCCCGCTGGAAAAATGATATTGCCATATGATTTCACCGGGAAATTGTAATTGCCGACATGGACCTGCACCGGATATTCATAACCCTGATCATGTACGATTTCCTCAGCTGCTGCCCTGATGGCCCCTATCCGCTTTTCTGCCAGTGCATAGGCTTCTTCACTGCTGTTAGATTGTGCAAATTCTATCTGCATCATTGCAACGATACGATTTTTTACCTGTAATTTTAACTCCTGGTCATCATCACTGTCGCTGTTAGCAATTATATGAAGCCTGAGAACCCCCTGGTTATCCCCAGAGTCCTTTTGCGCAATCGTATTGGCTCCGCCAGAAATAAATATTAATAAAAGCAGCAAAACTAAAACTGGTTTTCGCATTTTACCACCCTCCTCTGCCTCAATTATTACCGCAAATCTGGCGGCATAAACTTAAAAATTCCGGAATGTTTTTAATTAAAGCCAAATTTTTTAATAAAATGTTGCTTATCGGTTGACTTGATTTGTGAATTATATTACAATGGCAGCTAGTTAAGAGTTTGCATATTAATTTTCCCCCCCTGCAGATTCTTATGTAATTCCCCCCCCCGGGAATAAAATAGACATTACCTCATATGAGGTGATGTCTATTTGCTTTTAATCCTCTTTTTAGTCCACATGGTTTATAATTAAAAAAACTCAAAGGAGGCTGCCATGCCTGTATGTGATTTGATCTCTCATCAGCTGTACTATGAAAGCCGGAAGGCAAAAAAACCCCGGGGGACAGTGGTTTTTGTCCACGGCAGCGGCGGAACATCCCAAACATGGCGTAAACAAATGCCGTTTTTTAGTGATGACTGGAATTGTGTCGCCCTTGATCTGCCTGGCCATGGCAGATCATCTCCCCCCCTATGCGCAAGTACAACTGAAGCGGCCCGGCTGCTCAAAGCCTTCATTAATCAAGAGTCTTTCCCGGCTCCAATCTATCTGGCCGGCCATTCACTGGGGGCAGCAATAGTATTAGAATATGCTCTTAATTATCCTGGGGATCCAGGCGGAATCATAATTATCGGCGGCGGAGCAAAATTGAAAGTACTGCCGCAAATACTGACAGACCTGTCCCACAATAGAGTGCATAAAGATTTGATTAAAATGTCTTTTTCACCGAAATCTGATCCCCATCTGATTGATTCCCAGGCGAAATTTTTTATGCAAAACTCTCCTGCTATACTTTATGCCGATTTTAATGCCTGTAATGAATTTGACCTCACGGAAAATCTGGCGGGGATCACTTCCCCCGCTTTAGTGATAGCTGGCGATGAAGATATGCTGACACCGCCCAAATACGCTGCCTACCTGCAAAACCATTTATCTGACAGCCATCTGGTGATAGTGGAGTCTGCCGGACATTTTGTGATGCTGGAACAACCCGATTCTGTCAATGCAGTGATAAAGGATTTTTTAAATGCACTTTAGACGAAGGAGGAAGCCGGGCTTCCTCTTCGAATCATTTATTGACTTATTATCCTATGATTTATGCAGATCTGTTAAACCCTTAACTATTTCCCCTGCACCTTATCTTCCCGCGCCAGGTATTCCCTTATAATCATTCTAACCAAGGCACTCCTGGAAATTTGCTGCTCTCGGGCCATCCTTTTAATATCCTCGACTTGCTGCATGGTCAAATAAAAGGTAGCGTGTTCAAATTTATCAGTAGCCATATTGCCCCCCTCCCGCCACGATAGCTTCGTTAGGCCAATTAGTCTTTTGTGGATATTATATGCAAAATGACCTGGTTAAGTTACTGTCTTTGCCGCAGTCCTCTTTGCAGCCGGCTCAATTGAGACAGCATCGCTCTGCGTCCAGCTCTTATTATTAAGGGCGCTTTTTCTATTTCATCAAGGCGCACTTCAGGTAAAACAGGATTTATGCTCAGATCGGCATAAAGGGTTTCGGCGGTATCGGAAGTTTCATAAACCAATATTTCAACGGTCCTGCTGATGATCTGCGGTATACCGGCTACACTTTCCTGATAGCGTTCCCTCCCCAGATTCACTGCCATGATATATTCCGCCCCCAGAGACAGTTGAATCGATACGGGGACAATTGCTTTAATGCCGCCGTCTACCAATTGCATACCCCGGAATAAATAGGGTACAAATATACCCGGTATGGCAGTGCTGCTTCTTATTGCTTCACTTAAAAGGGCACCCCTAATAAAAATAACCTGGTTATCTGCCCCAGGGATTATATTGCTGAAAATTACTTCTTCTCCGGTATTTATATCACAGGCAACGATGGCCAGGGGTATTTCCACTTCATCCAATGTCTTGTTACTTGTAAGATCTGCCATTAGATTCAGCAGTTTCTTCCCTTTAATCAGCCCATTTACAACTGATTTGTTAGCCGGTATCAACAAACCCAATCCATACTTCAACAGGCCGCCGATATTATAATCCAAATAATCCTGGGGCTTTATTTTTAAAATGGTCCTTTCCATTTCATAGGGTGACATGCCCGCGGCATAAAGGGCAGCAATTATACTGCCGGAACTGGTTGCGGAGATGCTGGTTACTGGTATGCGATTCTCCATCAGGACCTGCAACACTCCAATGTGTGCCAATCCCTTCAGTCCCCCGCCCCCCAAAACCAGTCCTAATTTCCGCAAGCCCATCCACCCCTCCTCTGGAAAGAAAAACCGTCCCGCCATTTCCCGGGGACCTGCTGCCGAGTACTATTCTTTGCGGCTGCCAGCCTGGGAAGGATAGTGTCAGCGATTACAGGAACCGACAATGTTTTTATCCCGGGCGGCAGGATCCACAGTTTCCCTGGGCAGGGCGGAAATGAGTTGGCTGTACCGGGCTGAAGCACCCGTTTGGCTGTTTTTCACTGTGCCTTGGTCATTTTTGACCGGTTCATTTATCTTTATTTGCATAGGTTCCTCCCCTTTTTTTATACGGCAGAAATTTTGCTCTTCCCTGGAAACAAACAAATGCCCGACATCAAGCCGGGCATTTAACCCCTATTTCTCAAATTCCAGTTCCGGTTCTATCTCCCCGTAGACGATAACATCATGCATCTTGCCCAGCTTTACAGTAATGTCCACAAAAACTCTCAGTCCAATACAGGTACCCTTAATAGGTGTGGTCAGGTTACATGGGTTGCTGTGATCTTCACAATTGCCCCGGATCTCAAAATCGAAGCTCCAATTTTTAAGGATAATTTCCGAAGTCTCAATCTCTGCCCTGAATTCTTCGATTGTCAACGGGGGATCAAATTCATCCAGTTCGACAGACTGCTCAAAACGGTCGCAAATCGTAATGATCTGATATTCATCTTCAACCACTACAAACAATATAACTTCATAATCAATATAGAGTTTTACCCGATTGAAGGCCAGGTCCTCTCCGGCTTGAAGAACTTTTACTTTGATGTCCTCAACAAATGCTACTTTACCGCCTACCTGTTCATCCGGCACACAAAACAGGGTATCCAGCACTTTTACTTGCCTTTGGATGAATTTGGCTTTAATGACTTTGGCAAACAGATCCAGCATACAACCATCTGGGAATTCACATTTCAATCCATTATTATTCATCTTTCTTACTTTCCCTCCCTTATCTCTAGTATTACTACCTGCTTAACCGCAAGTAGGGTAGAAATTTGTTTATGCAATTTCTAGGATATCCTATGAAATAAGGGGACCAAGTGTGCGCATTCAATATATTTTTTTACTTTTTGTTCATAACAAATGGGGGGCTTCTTATAAGCCCCCCGGTTCGTCCATAATATGCCGGCATTCTATGGTGCCGTCACAAAAAACAGGTATCCCCCAAGCTCTGGCTTTTTCGCAGAAGCCGATATCTTCAGCGCCTGTTCCCGCTGAATAATACACCATATACTCTGTGACAACACTTCGATGGATCAAATAGGCAGCCCCCGTAACATCAGTCGGGAAAATATCATCCCGGGGGAAGTCCTTCATATACTGGTAATGCCCTGATGGATGCCTTTCCATTACATTATATATAGTCATATCATCGATATGATGGCCATTGCAGACTAAAGCTGAAATGATCAGGCAATTTCTGCTCTGCAGCTTTTTTATGATTTCAGGCGGTACCAATATATCACTGTCCACTGACAGCAAATATTCGCATTCTGATTGAATAAATCTTTCTAAAAGCATGTTGCGCAGTTGGGCCAGCCTCTCCAGCCGGTATTCGCCTCTACGATGGCCGCCCTTGCTGCTATTTGGTGCCGTAATTATTTGGACTGGTGAAGGACTGCGCCGGGAGAACTCTGCTAAAATTGTTTCCGTCTCATCAATGGAGTCATTAACTATAAAGCAGAACTTAATTTTATCCTGGGGATAATCAATCTCCTCCAGGCATTGTAAATACCGGGGCAGTATCCAGCCCCGATTACGGACCGGGCAGCCGATCATGATCACTTTCTCTGTCATGATCATGCACTCCTGCGAGCCCGGGGAGTTGTATAACGGAAAGTTGGCCGGTTGTTTATAACCAGTGTTCCCCGTCTGACCAATACAGTTTTAGTGCCGCTCCTGGCACCGAAAGCTATTGCCGTAGTTTTGCCCACCCGGAAGCGGAGAGAAGTTTTAGATGATATTCTTAGCTGCCTTGAGGGAGCAAGATCTATCCGGTATGAACCACCCCGGAGAGGGGGCCGTCCCGGCGATGCATTAATTGGGGGCATGCTGGCGGCCTGATGAATACCTCGGGCCGTCAAATGGGCTTCAATTATTCTTATTATCTGCCGGGTCCTTTGCAGCCAGGAATTATTCCGGGCCAATTCCAGGCGCTGGGCACGGCGGTCGGGATGATTATCTGCCAATGCCCGGGTTATATTACTGAAGAATTCATTATAATCACTGGAATGATAAACCAGTCCTTCATATTGCCTGGCTTCCGGCAGGGCTGTAGTGACAACCGGCATACCCACCGCCATGTATTCCCACATTTTAATGGGATTTACTGCTTCCACCATGCTGGTCAGCTTGAAGGGAATTATCCCCACATCAAACATTTGCGTATAATAAATCAGTTCTGAATAAGGTTTAAATCCCAGCCAATGCAGATTAGGATGCCGCGGTACCTCACTGACATTATATTTGGGCCCGATCATTACAAAACTATAATGGGGAAATTGGCGCGCCATTTGATCAATCAGATTAAAATCGCACCAGGTAGCAAGTACTCCTACGTATCCTATTATTGGCCGGGGCAATCCTTGCAGTTCGGCAGGTATCGGCAGAGCCCGGGTACTGCCCTGGGAAAAATAATCATAGTCGCAGCCATTTGGTACCAGGTGGGTCTCAGGGTTTATAGCTGCTGCCATATCAAATAATTTTCGGGAAGTGGCTAAAACAATATCGGCTGATCTGACAGCATGTTCGTAATAAGGCTTCCAGCCCTCAAATTCGCCGCTGGGTTCATCGACACTATCAAATACGATCAACTGCGGATGGTAATTCTTTATCATGTCGGTCTGGGCAGCAGAAGTATAATAAACTACCGGATCTATTGCTTTAAGATATGGGGCAGGATCAACATCATTAAACAGATACAGGCAGGGGTTGATTTGTTCGATTCCTTTATTTCTTCTCGTACCAAGGCCTTGCCAGTTAAGATAGTAGGAAGTTATCCCCAACTGGGAAAAACCCGTCATGATTTGCTGCGGGCGTTGGAAAAGGTAGTCAAAGTCGATGGTGGGCGGGTATAGTATACAACTGATATTGGACATTGGCTATCCCCCTAATCTTGAAAGGTTCCTTCTCATTTATGCTTTAATATGTTATGCCATTGGCAGCTATTCGGTGCCGGAAAAAACTACTGCACCGATATATAATTCCGGCCAGACCGCCAGATCTGGCCGGATCGGAAAACAATTATTTAGCATTATGATTTATTCTGACACTGTGGCATCCCGCTTTGATACTGAGAGGGCGATCCTGTCGGCCGCTGATCCCGGTTCTGGTCTTATGGCTTCTGGTTATATAAATGTTTTTCATGCCGGAATATTTAAAAGCAATCTTCTTAAAACGATTACCAAATCTTATTCCCCGCGGGTTCTGGACGGTCGGCGCTACTAATGGACCGTAGAGCCTTTCGGCCATCAAAGGCAGAAATGATTCAATCCTTTTATGATAAGTATGTCTTTCATAAACTTCCCGCTGCCCCTGTAAAGCAATCTTTTCCCGCAGATCCGGATGTGCCAGATAATAATTGACTAAATCCAGCGTCTCTTCCGCGCTTTTGGACCACACCAAATGATAATGATTGGTGAACATACTTTCGATGGCCGGTGTCCACTGGGTCAGGAAGAAACCCCCGCTGCCCAGTATTTCAAAGGTCCTCATACTCATCATGGTTGAAGAAGTGGTGACAGAATGTAAGCCTAAGACGATGGGCACACTGGCACAAACTGCCGGTAATGATTCACTGTCCAGATACCCCCCATAAAAACGCGGCTCAATGGAAAATGGACGGGAACGGTCCAGCCACCATTCATTACCATAGATTTTTATATTACAGCCGGCATCCATCAAGGGCTTTAAAATCCTTTCCGCACCTGTGATGCGCTCCTTGAATTCGGAATAATTATTACCTACAAAAACAATATCATGATTAAAACGGGGGTCGGGTGCCACTTTTTTATGAAAGTCCGGGTGACAGGCGAAGGGTAATAAATGTGCTTCAACTCCATGTTCCTGGTACCGGGCAATGGTTTCCCGGCAGGTAGTGAAAACGAATTCCGACTGCAGGGCATGGGGTAATGAAAGATGCTGGAAGAAGATGGGGTCCTCAATCGCCCAAAATATATGACGGGTATTTCTTTCGGCTAAAAACGGAAAAAGAATATCATAGGTATCCCATCCGCCATCATTAAAAACATAATCCGGTTGAAATTCCTCGAAAAGATTCATCCAGCCGGGATCGTGTACTATTTGTGTAAAACGGACGTCCACGCCAAAATCTGCGAAAGCCTGCCCTATGCCATGCTTAATTACCGGAGCATTATTGGTAAATAGTATTTTCACAAAACCTACCCCTTTTACTTATTATTGCTAATATTTTATGCACAAAGCGGCAGGCTGGTTACATGATTTAGCTACCGTTCATAAACATCCTTTTAAGGCGTCCGCCCCATCTGGTAAG
>Ga0209723_1004507_pt1 | contig 15401 bp, 15 predicted proteins | sample BiotimSIPDNA_2_FD_185750 | JGI IMG/M metagenome (GOLD analysis project Ga0209723, IMG submission 185750) | Anaerobic biogas reactor microbial communites from Washington, USA - Biogas_R2 time_0 SIP DNA (SPAdes) (version 2) | ecosystem: Engineered > Bioreactor > Anaerobic > Unclassified | place... | reverse complement strand
AAACATTTTTTAAAATTTTGGGGTTATGTTATGATCCAGCCTGGAGCCCTATTTACCCTGTATATTTAGGTTTAAACCTTATAAACTCGGATATAGGAAAAGCTTTAGTTAATGAGGACCTTGTTAATAAAAGAATTGATGAAACCGGTTTTAATTTTACAATAGAAGAAAAAGAGACTATACTCTCATTATTTAAAATATCTCCAGCGGTCATTTATAGAGCTCTCCAAAATTCCAAAATTATAGGAGGATATGTTAAAGCGGCCCCTTTTGATTTTATTGTAACTCAAATGGAAGCTCCTTATAAAAATAGGTTTTTCTATGCCCTCTTAGACGCTTTAGGCAAAGACTTACTAAATCATGGTTTTTCAAGTAAAATCCCTGTAAAATATCAAATACAAATTGAATTAGGAGGAGAACAAAGCCTTAATGAAATAGGTAATTATGGAGACTACAAAATAAAAGAGAATATAATAAGTAGTAGCCTTAACTCAAGGCCGTATGTAGAACAAGAAGCGGGTTTTGACCTTATGGCTATGGCAAATAATTTTATTGAAGTTACAAATCTAATTTTAGAGGATGAGGAGACCCTGGAGGAGGTTATTAATAAAATTAAAGCTGAAAACCAAAACGTAGATAAATAATAATAAAGGGGTTTTAGGGGTCTCTTAGGGGATAAAGGGGAGGAGGTGGCCCTTTAATTCATGGAGCAATTATGACACCCCCTGAGATGGAACGTAAAGTTATTTTTTTATTTTGTAAAGGATCTGTAAAGGATCTGTAAAGTTTTGTAAATGTGGAAAGGATTTAACACTAACAACATTATTTTGTTAAGGATGTTAAGGTTTAAGGTCTATACTCTCAGGCTCAAGCACTCTCCAGTATCCCACCCCTGAGGGCTCCAGTTTTCCCTCCTTTTCCAGGTTTAAGATTAATTTTTTAAGACCCGGCCCGTCCCTGCCGCTTAGGTCCTGGAGTTTCTTTAATCCTATCTTTTTCCCAGGCTCCAGGAGATTATAAAGGTTTTTATGAGGGGCAGGGGTTAGGGTGTCTTGGTCCCCGGTGTCATTACCTGGGAGCTTCCACCGGTTATTATTAATATAAATTATTCTATCAGTATCTTTTAAACGGTTTCTCCATTTTTTAAGGGCTGTTAAGCTATAAGCCCCGGTAAATGTTTTGATCCAGTTATTCAGCTCTCCAGATCCTACCAGGTGATAGCCCTCAAAACGCTCCTCAAATTCATTAAAAAATTTCTGGTTTTGGGGGTGGCTCCCATGTCCCTCTGGGAGGATTTCATATACTCTCCTCTTGAGATCCGGGTTATCATGAATTTTAATATAAAGCTCCAGGGCCTCCTCCAGGGCAGGGGTCATCTCTCCTCTTATTTTTCCTTTAGTACGCTTTATATGATCCCTAAAATTTGAATATACCTCTCCATCAACCTTTATTTTCTTTCTGTTATCAGTCATCCCTCAAAAGCCCCCTAATTTCAACTTGAGGAGCTGCCTAGAAAAGGGGACTTATCTATTAGATAAGGGGACTTATCTCTTACCTATAAGTATTATTATTATATATATTATTATTATATTTATTATATTATATTATATTATATTATTTTTAACACTTATAGAGAGATTTAAACTATTATCCTTTTCTTTTTCCTCAAGTAAATCCATATATTTACCCCGTTTATTAAACGGAGCTTAATATATTCTTACCACACCCTCCATGATCTACCCTTAGGATACACCTGAGGGAGTTAGGGGGTCATGGTAGCCACCCCTAAAAATCTTATAATTTCAGGGTGTGTAAAAACTCATAGAAAAAAGAGGGTCTCCAGGTCACGGTCACTTTATACCATAAAGATTTAAATAGCATAGGCTCCCATAACCATTATTACAACAGGGCCCCCATCCCAGGGGTCCTTTCCTTTTTGCTAATTTTCTATTGAGTTCTTTTAAACCATCTATCTATATTAGGCATATAATAAATGTTTATGTTTTATCCTCCACCCTCCCGGGCCCGGGGGCCTATTTAAACCATCTCCAGGGGTGGCCTATAAGGTGCATATAATTTACTTTTACCTGGATAGTAACCTAATCCCTGGGAGCCCCTTAAACGCTCCTTTTCTTTGAAAAACCCTCTCCTGGAGCGGCAGGGATTACACCCCCCACCCTATAAAAATAGGGTGTTCTCATGACCGGCAGGGATCCCCTTTTACCTGGGAGCTCCCTAACCTCCTCCTTGTTTCTCTATGTGTTTTTTTATGACCTCCCGGGCCTCATCATATTTCTTATATAGTTCCTGGTAGTCATCTAAAAGCTCCTTTAAATCATTTACTAACTTTTCCAAGTCAGGGCCGTATATTAAGGCCACCGTATCCCCTGGCTGGTATCCTTCCAGGCTTTTAGGATCTAATAGTTCCTTTTTATCAGATACTATAATACGTAAAATAGGCCTCTCTACCATCATAAAACCCCCTTTTAAGCAGCTCCCAAGTGGGATATAAAGCACCCTCCCAAGTCATAGCCTTTACATTTCACTCGTTTATTAAGCCATAACTGGAGCTCTCCCTCCTCATCGGGGCTTACCGTGTAATAATTATGAATGTAAAAACGGCCCTCTCCCTCTGGTTTTTGGTTTTCCTCCTGGATTAATTCCCATTGCCAGGGCCTGAAGGTGTAACTGTACTCATTGATTAGGGCCACTATCTGATCGTTCTCCCGGTCCTCATGTATTAGCTCCATTTTATTTATGGTTTCATGTTCTAAGTGTTTAAGCCTTTCATCTCTCATTTTTACCTCCTTTAATTCATTTTTTGGTTTAACCACCATGTTTAAGTACTTGAAAAGAGTAATATCCCTAGTGGTGAGGGTCGGTTTTACCGTTTCTCACTACTCCCACTTAATCCCATTTTAATTTTTTATACTTTTTCTCCAAGTCTTTAGGCTTGATTTGAGTATATATTTCAGTACTTGAAAGGCTACTATGCCCTAAAAGTTGCTGGATCTCCTTGATATTAAAGCCCTCCTCCAGGCTATTAGCTGCAAAACTATGTCTAATTATGTGAGGGGTTACCCTTTTCTCCAGGCCGGCCTCCTGGGAGGTTTTCTTTACTATTCTTTGAATTGAGCGGGTGGATATTCGATCCCCTGATCTAGTAGTGAATAGGGCCGGGCCTTTATCCTCCCGGCCTTTTCGGGTTCTTTTATAAATCATGTCCTTGAGGAGCTGGAGGGTTTCCCGGTCCGTATAGGTCACCCGGTCCCGTCCTCCTTTTCCATCATTTACCTTAACGGTGCCCTCATTAAAATCCACGTCCTCAATGTTTAGGGCCACTAATTCACTAACCCTTAAACCTGAGGTATAAAGTAACCTTAAAACGGCCCTATCCCGGGTTTCATATACACCACCCGGGGCCTGGAGGAGTTTCTCCACCTCATCCCTGGAGAGGTACTTAGGGAGTCTTTTCCTGGTTTTAGGGAGCTCCACGCCCTGGCAGGGATAACCTAACTTAGTTAAGAAAAGTTTTATTACAGTAGTGGCCGTTTTCAGGCTCTCATTATTATAATGATGATCCCGTTTAAGGTGGAGCTGGTAAGCTTCGATCAGCTCCCGGCAGTTCTCAGGGGTTAAGTCATGATCCCGGGTGTACCTTATGAAAGGCTCCAGAAAGGCCCGATAGTTTTTAATGGTTACCTGGGAGCGGCCTAATACTTCTAACCTGGTTAGGTAGTCCTCCAAGTCCTCATCCCTGATCATCCTTCTTACTCCTTTTAGGGCACGGATCAAAAGGCTCCAGTTCAATGTCTTTAAAATCCAGCTCCAGGTCTATGTCTTCAAGTTCTATCTCTATTTTAGGGAGATCCAAGTCTAGCTCCTCCAGGAGATCCTCATTCTCTAAGGTTATTAGGTGCTCCTGGAGTATGGCCTTAAGGAGCTGCCGGTCATCCCTGCCGGTGCACCGGGCCCTTATTTCATGGAGGAGCCCGTCTAATCTTTTAAAATCTTTTTTCATGTTGATTAAACACCCCTTTTAATGTTCATGTGAATATATTATACTTATTTTTAGGACATATAAATATGTCGTTTTATTATTATAAAGTGTAACTCAGTATAAAAAGGAGGGAAAAAGTAACCTAAAAGTCAAGGCCACCCTATACCAAAAGAGAATAGAATAATATATTAAGGAGTAACAATAAGAATAAGGGGTTAAAATGGAGTTTAAAATAGTTTTACTTACAGTATTGGTTTTACTGGTAGGTTCTGCTTCGGGATGTGCTGAAAACACAAAAGAAGATATAAAGTCAGATTAATTTCGATTGATCTTTATAGCTTGAAATTCGATCTTTAGAGAGTTTTACATACTCTTCTTTGATATCATAACCAATATAATGTCTATTAGATTTTATAGCTGCTATGCAAGTCGAACCACTACCGCAAAAAGGATCTAATATAACATCATCTTTAAATGTGTATAACTGAATTAACCTATAAGGTAATTCAACTGGGAATGGTGCGGGGTGTCCGATTTTTTTTGCTGAAACTGTTGGAAAGCTCCATATACTTTTAGTCCATTCTAAAAATTCATCTCTTTCTATAGTGTTTATATTTGATTTATCTTTCTTTCTTGAAAAAGAATCCTTTGAAAAGACAAGAATATATTCATGAACATCTCTTAAAACTGGATTTGAAGCGGATTTCCAACTGCCCCACGCACATGAAGAACCTGCACTTGCAGATTTATCCCAAATTATCTCTCCCCTCATTATAAATCCGATATTCAGCATAATATCAATTATATGAGCATGTAAAGGGACATATGGTTTTCTCCCTACATTCGCAATATTTATACAAACCCTTCCTCCTGTTACTAATTTATTATAAGTTTCTTGGAAGATGTTCCTCAAGAGGTCCATGTATTCCCTTAGTGTCAGGTCCTCATCATACTCCTTTTTTACATTATAAGGGGGGGATGTGACCATTAAATGAACACTATTATCAGGAATTTCCTCCATTTTTTCACTTGATTTACAATAAATTTTATCAAGTTTACTTGGGGCTATTTCATTTTCAATGAATTTTACTTTCTTAGGAATTTCTATTTCAGAGTATAATTTACTCCCATAAAACTCAGATGAATCATGATTTGCTCTACCTGAGCTTCCAAAAGAACTTGTTTTAGTCCCTTTACGTTCTTTTCTTTTAGTTGACATCAGACTACTCCCTTATCAAATCTAAAAATACTTCAGCTTTTCTTTCATAAGTTTCTTCCTTGTCGGATAATTCAATAATTTGTCCAAGTTCATTTTTGGTTTTCATACTTGAGAAAAAGTTTAATTCTTCTTCTAACAACAAATCAAATGAAGTTTTTAATTCTTCGAAATTGTCAAATCTATAGAAACCTTGTTCTTCTGTTTCTTTAATTGATTCCGCACCATCCAGAGGATCTGGATTAACAGACCAAAATCCTTGTATAATACCAGCCTTTTGAAGATGGTCTACTTTGGAATAGTAGCTATCTGTAATTGGAGTATTTCCCAAAATTATTATAGGGATATTAGACGCTTTGAAGCTTGAAACTCGAATATTAATGCTCTTACCAATAGCTTTTAACATGGAATCAGATCTTAAAAGCCCGGGGTTACCTTGATGTGTTTTGTAATTACCAATACAAACCAGTTCTTCACATGAAGGATTAATACTCAATTGCCAGTTCCACACAACTGACATTTTTACTTCTATGATTAGCACGATGTCTTCTGGTTTTAAGTTGATAGCTTTCTTTTTAGATATTACAACATCAGCAGGGGATCTCTTACTTAGAGCAATTTCATCACAAACGGCTCCTTGAACAGCATAAAGTCCTTTATCGTTAACAACTTTTTGAATAAGATCTGTAGTCCACTTTTCTGTGAAATTGCCGATTAAAGAATTTCTTGACTGTAATGTACTTTTTTTACCTTTGTACCCTTTAGGCCAGTAAGATAAATACCTTTGATCATCTGTTACATAAAATAATTGTTCAGGGGTTGCAAAGCTCCTCGATTCAGCGAAAAATCTAGTTTCGGTATCTTTAATCCACAGATCGTGATTTCCCATGATTTGTTCTCTCCTTTCTTTTGTTTTAAGATAAATTTTTTTCAAATACAATTCCAAAAGCGATTTCTATGAATCTTACTAATTCAGCACTTTAAACCCCCTAACTAAATAATATTATTATTATGTTGTTAAGTTGCTTTTTTCGGCTCACTTAGTTGTTTGTAACTTTCTGGTAAACGTCCTGTAATGTAATCAATAAAACCCCTATTAGAAAGGTCACTTATTATCCGTTGGAGGCCGTTTACCTCCTCCAGGGATTTATTAAAACGCTCCTGGAGGTGATCATGCTTATTTCTAAGTTTATTATATAGGCCCTGGTAGTCTTCCAGCTCCAGCTTTTCAAGTTCACGGATCCTTAAACGGTGCTCCCCTATTTCATCCCGGGAGGCCTTGAGGATCTCCTCTAATTGAAGGTTCTTATCCTTTAAGGCCTGGAGGTCCTCTTTAAGGTGTTTAATGTTATCTTCATATACACTAACCCGGCTTTCATGTTCCATAAGATCCCGGGCCTTACTCTCTATCTCATCCCTGGAGCCCTGGAGATCCAGTTTTAACCGGGATATCTCCTCATCCTTTAAAAGTAGCTCATGATCATGATCCCGGGCTTTATCCTGGAGGGTCACTAAATCATTAAAATCCTCCTCAGGAAGTACCACCACGGGGTCATCTCCCTTAAATCCATGATCTCCCTTAAGAGTTATTAGGTGCTGCCGGCTTTTTTTACGTTGATAACATTTTACTAGGGTCTTATACTCTCTCACTACTCCCACCTCCCTAATACTGTTATATTATAATTTCACGTGAAAACTAATATCTTTTAGGGTGTTATTAGAAATTACGTAAAAATATTATTGTAGATATTATAAAAGCACGTGAAAACTAATAACCTGGGAGAGAGGGGCCACCCCTTTTATAACTGGAGATTATCTTTAAACCTGGTAGGGAGGGGAGGGTTATACTTTTTTAGTAGCTTATGCCCCTCTCATGTATAGTAACCCTGATCCCTGCCGGGATAAATACGGCCCTTTCAGGGGTAAAACGGCCTCCCAGGGATTTAAAGTTTTCAAAAAGTATCTTTCATATATAGTAAAATAGAGGTCTAAACATTACCATGACCTTACAATAAACCTTAAAGAAACCTAGATTAAACCTAGAAAAAAGAGGGTAAAAGGGCCACCGGTGGCCTCCAGGGATAAAGACATTAAAGGGGCTTATGCCTCCCAGGTCCCGGGAGACCTGCCGGGTTTAATACGGCCTTTTTCATAGGTTAGGCCCTGGGAGTTACCTCTAAAGTACTATAAAGTGGCCTTTTGATATATACTAAACGGTGCTTTTAGGGTTGTTTCTTATGACTCTTTTTTATCCTTTTCCAGCTTCTGGGAGGCTATCCTCTGGAGCTCCTCCTCCACGTCCTCAATTATAAAGTCATTTTCAGAAAGTATCTTACCAAAATTATCGGTCTCCATAGTTACCCCGTAACGGTCCTTAAGTACTAAGTTTAGGATGCCATAGGTAACAAAATCATTATGCAGGAGCTGGCAGGTGGTACACTTAAGGGCTTTCTCCAGGAGTTTAGTTTTCTTTTCTCCCATCCAGTCACTAACCAGGCCATTATTTATCATAAAGATCTCACTTTGTAAATGGTCCGTGACCTCATTACCTCCCATATACTGGAGCTTAGGCACAAATTCACAAAAGCGGGTTCCAGTTAGGCAGTAACCATTATCAAAGATATATATGTCCCGGCCTTTCTTATTCACTCCCTTATATTCTCCCGTATCGTCAAAGCCATAAATAGTATGTTCACTCTCCAGCTCCTCCAGAAACTCAGGAAAATATTTAAGGGTCTCCTCTATACTTTTCTCTCCCTCCAGTATGGTTTTAGTTTTCTCCTCATCTAACCCGGTTAGATACTCCCTCCTTATAGGATAGTGTCTTTCAAAGTGACGGGATAGGCTCATGATACTAACCTCCTCTCCCTGATCCTCCAGGTAATCCCGGATCTCCTCCAAGGTACACCCCTCCTCCCGGGCCGCTTCTACCTTTATTTGATTTTTACTATTGCAGATTTTACATTTAGGCTCATAACCTATCTTTTTATTATGAGCGTACTCACTCATCCTTACTAATTGGTCATTAAACTTTTGCAGCTCTTTTAATCTAAATCCAGACATAAATAAACCTCCATTTATCCTTTAACGGTTTTTAACTTTAACGGGTACCCCCTTTTTGGCTGTCAAAACTCCACAAACCACCCTATTATGATGGTTTAAACCTTATTCCCTGCCGGTTACTAAGAGCCGTTTTATACTATTTAGGGGGCTCTCAGGGGTGGCCAGGGGTTAGGGGTTATTGGTTTTTAAGTGTTAATCCTTAGGTGTTAGTGCTTACTTTTTGGTAGTTTTACCCGTTTTTTTGGTGTTAAGTCTCATTTTTTCTCTATTTTTGGCGTGAAAAGTGCTTTTTTTTTGTAAACTTTTTTTAACTCTTAACGGGGGTTCTCCATACAATTAAATTTAAAAAATATAAAGGGGAGAGTATGTTTTAAACCTCTCCCGTCTCTGGTTTTATTAGCAGGCTCTGGATCTGGTTACCATCTAGGACGGTGTAAAGGCCCTCTCTCATTGAGCTTTTAGATTTAAATGTCACCGTCCCGTTCCAGGTGTCACCGGTCACGTCCTCAGGGTGGTTATAAACCTCCCCGGTGGTGGTGGTTATGGCTAGGACCTGGTAACCTGAGGGGGTGTTTAGCTCCTTAACTACTGGAGGGTTACTCTGGTAGATAAGGACCCCTAACTTTTCATTAATAACCTCTAAAAGTTCAATGAGGTTATGGTTAGGGGTATTACACCCCTGGCAGTGGGTTTTAGTTGTATTCATTATTAGTTATACTCCCGTTAGTTTTTATCACTCCTCATGGTGAAATATGGGTTAAAAAGGCCTTTATTCACACGATAAACACCCCCTCCCACCATTTTTATAATGGTTTATGCGTTTTTTAAACTCATCTCCCAGGTCTAACTTAAGGTAAAACCACCCTCCACATTCACGGCATAGGCCCCGGGTCTTCATGGACCGGCAGGTGAAAATATATCTAGGGTGCTCCTCATCCTGGAGGAGTTTCTCCACCTCTCCCGGGTGGTGAAGGTGCTTATCTTCCATGAGCCCCCGATCCTGGGAGTACACCTCCAGGGCCCGGGCCGTATCCTCTGGAGATAGGCCGCTCCATAGACATATATTAGCTATTATTACCCTGAGGTCATGATCATAAGGGCTTTTATCAAAGCAAGGCCACCGGTTAAGCTCCAGCACATCCTCAGGTTGTTTTATTTTAATCTTAGGTGCTCCTCCCTGCCGTGGCCTTTTGGGTTCTAATTTACTAAAAAGTCTCTGGTATCGTTGGAGCTCCAGCTCATCCTTTACCACCTGCTCCAGTTCCAAGAGTTTTTTATCAAGGGTGCTCCTCATCCTCCCAGGGATCACCTCCACGTAAGGGGGCTCTGGTTTCTGGGAGTTCTCAATAATCTCCCGGTAACTATAATCCAATTTAAAAGGGTGACAATATAGGCCCGTGTCAGGGTGCCGGCTCCCTGGGAGCCTGCTAATACGGGCCACATCTCCCACGGGTGAAGTATCCAGGAGGCCGGGCTCCTCATCCGTATTAAAATTAAAAAGGCCCCGGTCCCTTAAATCCCGTGTCATCCTAATTAGGGTCTCTTTAGGGTGCTCCAGGGATACTGGGTTAAAATAAATATAGAGGTGGCACCCCTTGGATCCTGAGAAAACCAGGAAAGGCTCCCCTCCATAAGTATCCTGAATATACCGGGCCGTGTCCTTAGCTTGTTTTATCGGTTCCTTAATCCTGCCGGCTTCCAGGAGCTTTAAAATAAAATCCCTTTTAGATGAAAGGGTGGCCCGGTTCTTTAGCTCCTCCTTAGCCCGGTTATTATAATCCAGGTCAAAGTCAAAAAAGATTTTATCCAAAATAACATGTTCTTCATAGGGATACCGGTATCTAGGAGAGGGTTTCCTTAGTGGGATCCGGGCCGTCTCATTATAATCATAAACACTAAGATAAAACGGGTCCCCTCTGCCCTCATGAGCCTTTAACTTTTTCAATAATATGTTTAAATGATAACAGGCCTGCCGGTAAGGAGTGCCTATCTCCCGGTTAAAATGAGATCCGTATAAATTTTTTAGCAGCTCCTCCCGGGTGGTGGTAGAGGTCATTTATTTTTCACCTCCCACCGCTTCCAGGTTACCATCTCCACGGTCTCGGATCAGGCCACCACTAATTAAACCTCTTAGGCTCTCCTTTACCAAGGGCTCATCTATACCGGTTATTTCGGTAACTTTACGGCTTACAATGTTAAAATCAGATTGATCCGGGTGCTCCAGTATATAGGGTATACTGTACTTTTCCACCTGGAGATCCTCAAAACTCCTAGGACTAACCGCCTTTTCATCCCGTTTTAGGTTATCTAACTCAAGGACCCGGGCCTCCATGTCCTCCCGGGCCGTTTCACTTCCTTTTAGGGCCTCATCCTGGAGCTCCTTAATCTCCTCCTCTAAGTTTTCTTTATGGCTTTCTTTACCCTTAAAAAATAAACTTTTATTCTCAAAGTCTAAATTATCCTCCTCATAGGAGGGTGTTTCTTTATCTGGGGTTTTTTCATCAGAAAAAATTATCCTCACAGAAAAGTAAGTACTATGGACCTTTTTAGTAAAGGAGTCTATATCCTCCTCCTCATCCTCTAAAATTGCCCTAACTACTTTTTTAAATTGCAGGGGGTATCTAGTCTTACATACAAATTTTATCCCTAGTACCCCTTTCTCCGTGAGGATATTTTTAATCTCCTCTATTTTCTCTTTTAGCTCATCTAAGCTAAATGAAATCTTTAAAAACTCGTTTGAGGATAAATGTTTATATTTCTCCTTGAAAGGAGTATATACCTTTCTTCTTTTATCGGCCTTAGCTTTTCCTTTAAGGAGGAGGCCTAAATCCTCCAGGGGCTCAAGTACATTCTCTTTAATCCAGCCATCACTATTAGGGAGGCCTTTATCATTAAAAGCTTTTCTTAAATCCTTTATCTTAAAACCCTGATCCCCCTCTATACTCTCCACCGTGAGATCCAGGTCCTGGATTATTTCAGTAAAATATCTTAAGGGTAACTCGGATCCTTTAATGAAAAAGTGGTATTTATCAAAGACATCCACCACGTTTTTTAGGTCCCTCATGGTTACCATCCAATACGGGACCCCCCTTACCTCCAGGTAAGGCCGGGAGGGTAAATTAAAAAGAGAACTAATATCCATAAGGGCCATGAAGTATTTAAAATCCCTCATATGCTGCCCCTGAGTAGCTGGAAAGCTTTTCTCAAGCTTATAAGCCATAGGGTTAAATGTAAAGTGTACCTTTTCGGGTGGTACCTGTGTCAGGCCGTGGATAGTGAAAAAAGCTTGATATAATGTATTTTTGAGAAATAAAATATAACCCGTGCACTTAGAAAACTCCTCCCTCTCCTTTCTTATCTCCTCGGGGTCGGTTATATGTCCATGTTTCCGGGCCGTGAACTTGTTAGCGGCCTCGTATTTCTTACCGGTCATCTCAGGGGATACAACTATAAAACGGCTTCTTATTTGCTCCCAGAGGTTACCAATTTGTTTATCTGCCGTGGCATATAGGAAAACTGGCCACCCCCTGATCTTAGCGTCCATTGTTACCTGAGGACCGTTTTGGTAGGCTTTATCTACAAATTTATACTCCACCTCATAAAGGTCATGGCTCATAATAGGCCTTAATTTAGCTAGTGTTTCGGTATTAGGTGCCTCCAGGAAAAGGAGGATTTTACCCTCCATATTAACCACTTTAACCCCCCGATCATACACCTCCTGGAGCTCCCCTTTCAGCTTGTTTTTAAGGGCCTTATCCTCCTTACTATCCGATAACTTATTAAGCTCTTGTTTAATCTCTTTTATCTCAGGTTCCAGGCTCTCCCCAGTCTCACGGTCCATTAAAACCCCGTGCTCCCGGGTTAAAACCTGAGGGGTCATCCCTGCCAGGTTCCAAACATCCCCTTTAGGAAAGACCTTAGAGGCCTCTACCAGGGCATAGGTTTTACCCTCACTCTGAGGACCCTCCAGGGCTAAATTAAGGGGGTTAGGGGTGTAAGCTGAGGCCATAACCATTAAAGCTAATTTAACCAGGGTTTCATCATGTTTAACATTACGGCCTATATAATCTGTTACCTCCTGGAGAGGATCCTCTGATTTAATCAATTCCAGGGCTCGCTCCAGGTATCCAGGGACCGGGTCCTCCACCGCTTCTTTTTTATCCCTATTCCCTACCGGCTTATCCCTGCCCTTTCTCTTGTTAGTAACTTTTAGGAGGTGCTGGTTTTCACCTATAAAAAGGCCTAACTCCTCCAGATACTCCAGTATTTCATCCTCTGGGAGTCCCGTTTTCTTATGCAGGGTTTTCTTGAGGTTCTTATCCCTGCCGCCGTGCTCCACGTCTAAACGGTTATTATTAATATACTCCCGGTGGAGAGCCCGGATCTTATCCCCTTTAACCTCGATCCATTGAAAACTAAACTTTTTACCTCTCTTTTTTTGGGTAAGCCAATATTCCACACCACCCTTTTTAGTAAAATAAAAACTATGTCCATATTTTATAAGAATTACAGGCAGATCCCTAAATGTTAAGGGCCCGTTCATCCGATCCGCTCCAATATAAAATCAGTATCCTCAAGGAGTAAGGGGAGCCCCCTCTCCAGGCCTATCCTCACTAACTCAGTTAAAGGGAGTTTAACCTGGTATTCCTTTTTAATTTCATATTGGAGTTTTTCAATAATCTCCCGTTGCTTAGGGTATAGGTGCACCGTTAGGGGCACGGTCTCGATATATTTCATGGTAGAGCCTCCATATTTTTTATAGTGGAGAAAAAGAGGGTTAATTAGGGCCCTAACCATGTAGAAAAGTATATTAATATAGTATCCTCAAATTACAATATGCCCTTAGGGGCTTTTAGAGGTGAAAGAGGAAAAGGTGAAAAAATATAACTTTTCAGTTTTACGGGGTTTCTGGAAGGTTGCAGCCATCCAGGGCCCTGTATTCCTCGATTTCTAATTTTTAATCTCTTTTATGAGCTTAGTAATTTCTCCTTAACGTCTTTTTATTCATTATTTGATTTACCGGGATTTTAGGTTAAAAAAAATCCCGTCTCAATTCTTTAATTACACTTAGATCCTTCTGCTATAAATATATAGACACCAGGGACGTAGGTTTCAAGTGTAACTATGGTATAGTAGGGCCTAGGGCTATAAACAGTTTTCGCTTCATAAGAACACGTCAAGTGAACATCTCCTTTTTTTACCCTTTTAGGTAACTATTAGTATAACTAGTAACAATTACTATTCATGGGAGTAGTGAGGAAAAAGATGAAGAAACCAACACTAGAAGAAATAAGAAGGGCTCTAATCTTAGATAACCTCATTACATACCGGGAATTTAATAAAAATGAAAATAAAGCTTATTTTAAAGATAAAGTATCCCAAAAAGAGATATGCAGACTAGTAAACTGGTATTATGTAGATCATGAAACTAAAGATCCCGCTGACCCTAAAAACTGGCCAGTAAAACCGATCCAGATATCCAAGACATTAAAAGGTCTAGAGAAGGACGGATTAATCATTAAAGAACCTTATAAAACTCCAGGTAAAGGCCCCGCTCAAAACCTGATCTTTCTAAAAAAAGATTATGATACACTTTTTAAGATAATTAAAGAGTATAATAACCCTATTTTTGAGCCCCATTACCGGGGGTATCTTGGAGACCACTTATTAAACTCTCCTTATGGTTATGAACTGGTTAATATGGATCTGGTAGAAGCTGTATTAAAAGAGTATAAAAACCTAAACCTGGAGCCTATAGAGAAAAAAAGATTATTAGATTTAATCAAGATTTCTCCTAGTGCCCTATTTACATTTATAGAGGCCCCTTATAGTGATGAGTTATTAAAACCATATTTAGAAGGTTTTAAAAAGAAATATCTTAACAATGAACAAATTAAAAAAGCCTTATTTCTTTATATCTTAAACGGTGTTGGGTTGGATTTCACTTATAGAAACCCTCACTCCACACCCTGGAAGGTAGAATATGAAGTTAATATAAAATTTAGTAACTGGAAAGATGAAGACCGCTTAAGTAATCTAAAAGAGGAGGATATTGATCTTCATTTCGCTCCTTACTTGAAAGATACACTTTCAATAAATAAAAACACTATAAAAATGACTTCTACCTCAATTATGGGAGGTATAAGTGATACTATGATACTTTATAAACCGTTTAAAGATAAGTGAAAAAGAGGGGTTTTAGGGGTCTGCCAGGGGATAAAGGGGAGGAGGTGGCCCTTAATTTCATGGAGCAATTATGACACCCCCTGGGATGGAACGTAAAGTTATTATTTTTATTTTGTAAAGGATCTGTAAAGTTTTGTAAAAGTTGGAAAGGGTTTTTAACACTAACAATCCTATTTTGTTAAGGATATTAAGGTTTAAGGTCTATACTCTCAGGCTCAAGCACCCTCCAGTATCCCACCCCTGAGGGCTCCAGTTTTCCCTCCTTTTCCAAGTTAATGATCAACTTTTTAAGACCCGGCCCGTCCCTGCCGCTTAGATCCTGGAGTTTCTTTAATCCTATCTTTTTCCCAGGCTCCAGGAGATTATAAAGGTTTTTATGAGGGGCAGGGGTTAGGGTGGCCTGATCCCCAGTGTCATTACCTGGGAGCCTCCACCGGTTATTATTAATATAAATTATTCTATCAGTATCTTTTAAACGGTTTCTCCATTTTTTAAGGGCCGTTAAGCTATAAGCCCCGGTATATGTTTTGATCCAGTTATTCAGCTCTCCAGATCCTACCAAGTGATAGCCCTCAAAACGCTCCTCAAATTCATTAAAAAATTTCTGGTTTTGGGGGTGGCTCCCGTGTCCCTCTGGGAGGATTTCATATACCCTCCTCTTGAGATCCGGGTTATCATGAATTTTAATATAAAGCTCCAGGGCCTCCTCCAGGGCCGGGGTCATCTCTCCTCTTATTTTTCCTTTAGTACGCTTTATATGATCCCTAAAATTTGAATATACCTCTCCATCCACCTTTATTTTCTTTCTATTATCAGTCATCCCTCAAAAGCCCCCTAATTTCAACTTGAGGAGCTGCCTAGAAAAGGGGACTTATCTATTAGATAAGGGGACTTATCTCTTACCTATAAGTATTATTATTATATATATTATTATTA
>Ga0209723_1004506_pt1 | contig 15404 bp, 16 predicted proteins | sample BiotimSIPDNA_2_FD_185750 | JGI IMG/M metagenome (GOLD analysis project Ga0209723, IMG submission 185750) | Anaerobic biogas reactor microbial communites from Washington, USA - Biogas_R2 time_0 SIP DNA (SPAdes) (version 2) | ecosystem: Engineered > Bioreactor > Anaerobic > Unclassified | place... | reverse complement strand
CTAAGAAAGTTTCAAACTAACGCATTCGCATCGACCTTGGCTCATCGCCCGGAGCGCTGGCTCACTTTTTCCGGACGGGTGGCTCACCACCCGCCGGAATCGTGGCTCCGCCACACCGGTGTATGCAAAATACTTTAATTCAGAGCACAAGGATAAAAAAGATCTTGGCACTTTGTAACCCAAGCCAGTCCAATTAAGAAGACTACACTTCAAGCGGCCAGACGGCTCACCATCCATAAGGAATAAATTAATGTTTTTTCTGCTAACTGTCATCGATGGAGCCTCCTTATACACTGACATGAGCTGCTCAAAAAGTTTTGTAGCTCAAAAGACCTAGCTTTATTGGCAAACACATAAGCGCATATGTTGCATGGATAGCAATGAATTCTTAATTTCATTATAGTGGTGCGCGATCCCATATGCGTTGAGGACAGCAAGGTCAAAATCACCTCGGTCTTCTTGTGCTAGTTCTTCTTCTGTTGACAGAACATTTCTGTTGAGCAAAGGTTCGAATCTGGTTAATATCGTCCGCCGCTGTTCAGCAGAAATCAAATTAGGGTTAAGCATAAGTGCGTTGCGAATGGTAGTGCTACTAATATCCAGAGCGCCAAGACCGCGACCAAAACCAACAGCTTCGATGTAAAACATTCCCAGAATCGAATTTAGTAGTGCATGATACAACTCTAAATCATCAAATCTATCTTTACGCTTAAGTCCAATCAACCTTTGATTAATAAATGTGGGCTCATCAAATTTAGCGTAGAAAAGTCTGCGATCAGGATTCATTGTAGTAATTATATCAGCAGTACTATTGTCACTCATTTCATACCAATGCATATATGCTCTAGATAAGACCTCTGTGAGCGGTTTCCCAGTTTGATTAACTCCGTTTTCAAATCTTGCTATCCAAGAAAGAGCTCCTTCATGTCCTTCATTACGTAAAACTGTGAGTGAGCTTGAGCAGCAAAAAGCATCACTATCGGTTTGTGCATATAAAGTATTCACAGCGCGTGCATTCTTGAGAACTCTTCTAATGTAACGTTGTTCTATTCCATGACCGGCTGCTGGATAAAACATTGTATCCCATCCTCGGCGCTCCCCACGCACAACATTGAAAACCGTTGAAATAGGGGTGAGTTTATCACGGATACCAAGTAACCAATGGACATCATGGAATAGAGATGATAACGATATATTCATACTGAATAGTGCGGATATATCTTCGTATGGGTACGGCTTGTACTTAAAAATGCGTGCATCTATTTCACGTCCCAATAACGATGAGTTAACAATAATGTCGCGAGCATTCTCATTGTCTGTTAATCCAGATAGACTTTTTTGCCATGTGCAGAATGCTGTAATTTCACCATTGGCTGGCTGGCCAACTACATCACGTTTAGAAAGAATTGTAATAACCGTAACTACCTGTGCATTACTAAACCATCTGCCAGAACCACTAATGTGTACTTGTTCAATCTTATAGTAGTATCCAAGCGCTCTATAAAATTCACGTCCAGCAGAAGTCCCCAACCATGAATTAGATGTAATCACTCCTATAAATCCACCAGACACAAGTACAGAGTGAAGGGCAAATAAAATATATGAGTAATAATCACTTCGATTGCTAAGAGTGATATGCGTATTCCTTTTAATTTCATTACACAGATTTTGTATATATATCTGATCTTCAGATGATATTTTCTCAAAAGGTATAAATGGCAAATTCGATACTATTGTTGTATATAGTGGTATACGAAGAGCGATTCGTTCTCCGTTCGCTGGGTTTGTTATCAATATTTCATTTCCTTCTTGTAACGAGAATACATTGTTTTGAAATACCTGGCTAGGAAGATTGATTGCATCTGTGTCTGTCATACTGATATTTGCCAACTGTAAAGGAAATGAAAACTTATCAGCAGCCCAAGTGGTGGAAACAGCCTGTGCTACATTTCCAAGCAGCTCTTTCTTTCTCTTAAGTAAAGCCTGCGGAATAGAACCGGTTCCACAACAAGGATCGATTGCATCGCCTGTCAGATCATGGGTAGTGAGGCAAACAAGTAAGTCTGCGAGAACAGCGGGTGTTGTGAATTGACCATTCAATTCACGTTTCGCAACAGCTACCGTCTGTTCAAGTACATTTTGTAAGGCACCCTGGTCAATTTGATGGACGCCATTATCAGTCAAGAATATATTTAGATCCATCAAATCATGCCATGATTCATTTGGTAAATATGCATTTTGCTCCACGCCATTGAAAATGCTAAAAAAATCACAGGCTTCCGTTATTTGATCAAAGATACGGTTTGAATCCGTAACAGATGTATCAAAATTCAAAGTTTCAACCGCCATTGCAGCATTATAGCGAGATTTGATAAGATGGGCAAAAATTATTCTGTTCGTCCAGTTTAATAGCATTGTTTTGGCATATGCACTATACATATCGGTTTCATCTGCAGCATAGTCGGATTGTGCCTCATTCCACCAAACAGACAAGTACGCACCAATACGTGCATTCTGCGTGCTAACACGCCGTAACTCATCGCTTACGATGGCTTTATTGCGTTCTATTATTCTTACGACAATCGTATCTGACAGAATTTCGCCCAATTCACTTCCGTGAATTTCACCGGTGAGTAAATAGCCATTAATTTCGAATAATATATGCTCGATGACAGGGAGCCATTCATGCTTATATCGTTCTACATCATCGCGAGTCTGAATATGGCTTGTTTCATTCCATTGTTTTGCCACTTCAAAAGAGCCTTCTTCGTTACGGACATACAAGACACCCGCTGTAAAGTTCCAAATAAAACAACTATTAAGACCAAGCGATGTTGCTTTCCGTTGTGCATCAGAAATAAATGCAATATCGGTTATAAGTGTATCTGGCAATTTCAGCTCCCAACCTTGAAGAATCTGCGTTTGATTATCATCTCCATATAGAAGGACGTCAGGGAACATACTTTGATGACCTGTTGATATCGTTGTTTCGCCTCCAGCTCGTACAATTCGTAATCCAAGTGTTTGCAAACGAATATTGATATCTGTAATCATTGAGATTGCCCAACTGCGCTCATTTCTCCTAATAATTGTTGGCATACATAATCACCTTTCTTCGAATTCTCTTATCAAATTTGTAAGGGATATATGTTTTTTTGTTTTCTTATCGAGCGCTTGCCATACTAAAAAGAGCCGTCTTTTTGCCACGTCAACATAGTCGATTTTGTCTTTTTTGAACAATGCAACATCTTCGTTTTTTTCTATACCAATGAAGTTTCGTCCTTCCATAAGTGCGGCAACTAGAAAGGAACCGCTGCCGAAAGTATTGTCAAGTACTACGTCTCCCGGGTTTGAATATGTACGTACAAAATAGCGTCCAAGCTCTATAGGCTTTTGAGTTGGGTGAAGCACCTCACCTTCGCTCTCTGCAGTTTTTACATAAATAATATCTGTGGGATATCGCTCACCGTTACTGTATACATGGACTGGTTGAAAATCGCCATAACTACCACTAAGCTGGTCTTTTCGCACACCTTTGTCATAGGGATCGCCAGGAACCATCTGCGGGTTGTAAGTTGGTTGCTTTTTGTAGAAAATACATACATCTTCGTGCTTACGCAGCGGTTGTTTTTTGGCGTTTAAGAAGTTTGTTGGCTTTGATTTTTCCCAAACCCACTTGTACTTATATAGTTTTGGTTGACTCATTATAATTTTCGCAGTGAATAAGCCATGTGATGTTAAAACAATAGCACCATTTGGTTTAATTATTCTAATGTATTGATCCCACAGTTGGTCAAGTGGAATATAGCAATCCCATTGATTCTGTGTCGTACCATATGGCAAATCACATAATATCATATCTATTGAACCATCAGGAATGCTTTTCATACACTCCATACAGTCATCTTCAAATAACTGATTTATCATTGGGTATAGTGGGGATGTTATATCTATCATCCTTCGTAATCTCCTCTATATCAATTTCCAGCAAAATCATCCGGTACATAATCCATGATATCGCCGTAATTGCAGCCAAGCGTGGCGCATACCTTATCTAAGACATTCAGCATGACCGGTTCATCCCGGGTTAACTTTGTCATCGTATTTGGGGACATACCGGAGACTTTACGAAGGTCAGCTTTGCTCATTTTTTTGTCGATAAGCAATTTCCATAATTTAGTGTATGAAACAGGCATATTGAACCTCCTTCGCCATGTTGCTGATCATTATATCACTGTTGATTTTTTTTCGTAAGACCTTGTGAATATTTCACACAATCGTAAAGTCGTTAAAACAAACTTCCCTCAAAAACGACTTGATACTCTTCGCCTCTAGAGTGATAGATACACATACCAAAACGAAGGAGGCACACAATATGAAGATGACGATCCCCTATAACCTCACCGGAAAACAACGTAAGCAGCTGGCAGAAGACATCAGCGTGGCCTTGCACACCATTCCCAAGTACCTGGGCTATCCGACCTGTTCCTATCAGATCGGTGACTGCATTTTGGAACGTGATGGAAAGCTTATCATCCCTGAATGCGTGGCCAACGATACTGCAACAGCTTTACTGGAGCATCTGCGCAGCCGGGGCTATGTGGGTGAGGCTGTTGAGACCGAGGACAGACTCACAATCTCCATGCCGAGAGAACTCTTCACGGAAAATGAAATTGAAATTCTGCAGCAGATCGTGACAGCCAAAACACCGCTCTTGAAGAAAGCGTTTCTGGCTGAGTCGTTAGAAGCGATGGTCACTGATACAACGGTCAGCTTTCCTTGGTTTCCGTTTACAGCAGAACCTGACGAGGTTAACGCTTACTCCACCTTTGTTGCCAAACTGTGCGACATGGCCCGGAGGCAGAAGCGTGTGGTGGCAACACCGGCGGAGACCGACAATGAAAAATATGCTTTCCGATGTCTTCTGCTCCGACTCGGCTTCATCGGTTATGAGTACAAAATCGCCAGAAAAGTCTTGTTGAAGAACCTTTCCGGCAATTCGGCGTTCCGATATGGTGACCAAGGGCGGTCTTGATCTTTGCAGCCTTGTCACTGGTGAACGGTTGGTGGGTCACGCGCGAAAAAACGCAGATTCAAAGGGGTGATTAAAGCGAAAATCGCTAATAATCCATATAAAAGCACCTAATACAGCGAAAAAACACGAGAGTGCCTACTTTCAAACATATTCAGCACTCTCGTATTTCGTTTATCGGCCGATATTTTCTGTGATCTGCGCCATGCCAACGCCTCGCTACTGATCAATATGGGTGTGCCAGTGAAGGTGATTTCCGAGCATCTGGGCCACAGCGACACGCGCACCACCGAGACCATCTACGCCCACGTCTTTGCCGAAACCATGGTGCAAGCCTCCAGCGCCATCAGCGAGGCGATTGCAACGGCGGATGTATGAGAGCATCTGATTTGACATCAAATCGTCATTTGGCTACAGATGTACATCAAACAAAGCACATAAAAGCCCTCCCACACAGAAAAACACCAAGCTGTACGGCAGACACAGATCGCCTCACAACTTGGTGTTTATTTGGTGTTTCAACCTTCAAAACTATAAATTACTTAAGAAAACGATACACATTTTTGAAAGCCACAAAGCCCAACGATAAGGGCTTTTTCAGACTTTATCATACTCTATGGTAGCGCAAAATTACTGCTTGCTGTAAAACGTTCTTCGCGCTTATTTTAGCACCGATACCCGAATAAATAAACGAGCTGAGGAAGCAACGCGACTTGTTTAAATTATTCGATTCCATTCCTCCATTTCCGCCAATATATCGGACACGCCGATCAATTCTAAATGCTCAAAATCCCGAAAATAATTTTGGATCATCTCTTTTCTTTCTTCATCGTCCACTTCATCGTCCATAAATTCCGGCGAAGCCATCTCGCGCATCGTAATACCAATCGACGATCGGGCGATATTCGAGTCCCCGAAGGGGTTCCGGCGCGCGCAGGATCTGTACAAAATCACTTTCCGAAAGCACGCCCTCTTCGAGTTCTTCTTGGATTTCGCGGATCAGGATGCTGTAGTCGTATGAGATTTTCATAGCCCGAACCTCGCTTCGATTTTTTTCTTAATTTTATTAACATACTCGGGCGTTGTGGTGTTGTTTGGCCATAAATGATTATATAGCGGGTTGTTATATAAAAATAAAAAGCTTTGGAGCGCCTCCATACTCAGTTCTGAAAAGCGATTAAAACAATTTCGCGTAGTTATTGATCTTCGAAAAGGCTCCTGTTTAAGCACATGAAACAATGTAAGGGTGTCTTCGCTTATTACATGTTGAAGCTCGTATATATTGACCAAAATAAACTTATCGACTGTTCTTTCAAAATTCTCTCGGGGCAACACATCGCTACAAAAAAACGGAATGTCAGCCATAAGATTGAAGAACACTTCTTCGTTGCAAACAAAAACAGAAAAATAGACGACCTGAACCCCTGTGCTTTCGTTTGAATAAAGAATGTTAGAGGGAACAGTTATGACCCGCTCACTTATTTGGGCGCTGGGATGTTGCTGTTTAATCATTTTAAATAGTCTTTGTAGGAGCCACATGTCATCGAAAAACTTAATAACACCCACGCTTTTACCCCGCTACTTTCTTTTTGGTATTATACATCAGACTCTTCTGCCAATATCCCTCCCAGAAGCCGCGTGCCCAGCGCCAAGGCTGACGCAATCAGAATCGTCCAGAACATGTCCCAATGTCCATTTAAAATTGCTGACAACATACCGATTGGGACGACACCTACTCCAACAATAAAAAATCCGACGATTACTGCCGCCCAGCCCCATAAGGCAAGTGTAACAGCGAGTCCATAGAGCCACGCCGATAATCCGAAGACATATGATGATATGTAAAGAATAAGCCCCGCGATGCCTCTTGCCCGTGGCATGATCGCAAAGAGCAAGAGCACCAGATCGAGGACAAAGAGTATTCCGACAATCCAGATAATAAATGGCGCGATTGCAACCGCCAAGCCTGCCCCCAGAATGAAAAGTAGAATGCCGGCAACGATAATCCCGACAAATATTGCAATTCCGAACATGGTTCCGCCGATTGATTTAAGTGTGCCCATAGTACGTTCTGCCGCCTTCTTTTTATTTGCACCAGTTATAACAATGGGCTTCACCGGTTCATTGGCTACGCCTCTTTTGGGAGAATCTGGTCTGTCAATTTTTTTCCCGCAACATAAGCAAAAAGCAGACTTTTCAGGCACCTCGCATCCGCAGAACCTACAGAACATCGTTTTCTCCTCCTTCTCTTTATTTGTCTTACTCCGCTGTGCAGTTTTATCTGAACAATTAACCGCCCGCGGATCATGCACACTTAAACTTGTAATTTTCTCCTTGTTGATATTCTTGTTGGGGTAATTCCGTAATCCGTCAGAAGAACGCCCGGAACGAATGGCCCGAACAATCCAATAAATAATTACACCCAAAACCGAAGCAAGAGCAAAAACAATACTGAATATTTCCACCGCTACTATCCTTCCTGATGGAACTTCGTTCTGTCACCATTTATTCTACTTATATCTACTTCTCTTTATTCCACTATACATTATTCAGCATAAAAAGATAAAAAGAAAATCGGCGATAGAAGAGTTTGTTTTATAGGATTGCCAGCCTGTAGTCACTTTCCGTATATATGATATAGACCCGCATCACCTCCGATGGTAACATCAATGCGGATGGCTTTTGCTTTTGTAGCCCAATAAATTGGTCCAGATACGCAAAAGCACGTTTTAGCATTGGAAAAGTTTATTGCGATAGGAGAGATTGCAAGTGAAGAATGATATTATTCCCGAATACTTATACCACTACACCAATATAGATAAATTGGCAATGATTCTTAAAGGGAAAAATTTTCGATTTGGGAATTTGCGGTATCTAGATGATATCGAAGAAGGAAAAACTGCAGATAAACAACAATATGCAAAATATTGTTTTGCTAGCTCTTGGACCGATGAAAAGGACGAGAGTATTCCGATGTGGAAAATGTATAACGAAAACATGAATGGTGTCAGAATAGGATTACCAAGCAACCTGTTTCCATATTATGAAATTCCTAAACATGACATATTAAATGAGTTAATTCGTGCAGGTTGTGATATATCACGAATTGATATCGGTGATGGAATAAAGTCTCCTGTTCCAGTAAATGAATTTTTCAACGAGCACTATAATTTTTCGCCATCATTGTTTTCTGGGGTTGAACAAATAAAAATTGATTATTCAAATGAGGAACAAACAGTAAATCCCATGATTTCATCTGTTACGGATGGACAATTATTTGTGCTTTTGGGGAGTATTGGGAAGGTTAAGCGTGAGTGTTGGAAATTTCAACGCGAATGGCGTTATATGATCCGAATTTATCCGGAATCCTTTGTAGATCTATGGGGTGACCTAACCATGCGTACATACAACAGTGTGGTAAATTTTTGTCCGGAACTTCCTGAGAGTGTTAGGACAGCATACTATTTGAAGTGTGATGACGATAAATTTGCGAAAATGGAAATTATTCTCGGCCCCAAAATGAATGAAGGCCATAAAGACATTGTAAGACTTCTTCTAAAAGAATACTGTCCATCGGCAAAGATTAGCGAGAGCACCTTGTGTGACAAAATAAGATGAATATCTGTATAATTATTTACCGTAGCCATCAAAGCCCTATTCAGATACTATGCCCGTGGAGGGGCTTTTTATGTTTAAATTTTTCCGTAACGCCTGGAACCTTCTCTGGTGGAACCATCATGTGAAACTCGCACGGATGCACGATTACCGGCTCCAGAAGTCGGATCCGGAGTGGAAGGAGAAATTGTAGTGATATAATCCACCCTAGCCACTGAGAAGGCGTGGTATACTTATTTTGTAGTAGAACCTTTATGGTTTTGACATTATCTGTCATGAGAAACAAACGACGAGTACGGAGGATTTCTCAATGTATTGTTCAAAATGCGGACAAAAGAACATTGATGGGAGCCAATACTGTAACATGTGCGGAAGTAGATTGGAAGGACCTGCACCTATCCCGGTTCTACAACCCACACAACATCCGGATAAGAATCCTACTAAAAAGGAACCTCCGAAAAAAAAGCCCGCAAATAAACGGCTTCTGATTCTTGTTGCCATCATCCTTGTTATCGTTGCAACACTGGTTTGGGTGGTTCCATATTTTTTAAATAAACAGAAACCCAAAGATATCGTCGTTTCGGTGCTGGAACCATTTCATGTTGTGTGCGAAGATGGTTATGAGTACGAATTCATTGTGAATTCCGTTAGCGTAAGGGGAATCTCTTTTACGGAAGACTATATTTGGCGTTCTCGCTATAGTGGTCTTGAATTTACAAATCAGAGGCCAACCGACGAAATAGAGTGTGTGATCATGACTATAACCATAAAAAACGTATCCGACTACAGCGCCGATACTCGATTTGATTTTAACGCAAAGCTCCCTAACGGAGCGGGTATAAGAGAACCTTTTGCTGAACCCTATTACGAAAAAGATAAGAATGCTCTTTTGGATTTATCTGCCGTCTTAGCCCCTGGCGATAGTATACGTGGGGACATATTGCTTGGAGGGTATGACGGAACGGGTGTTTATGAAGTGACGCTGAAGCATTTAACATATGGCATCAAATCAGATGTAACCATTGAGCTTCGTGTCAGTAAATAGCTCTGATTATTTGTGATGGCCGTGCTGTTACCTTGCCATAGTCTACGGTTTTTGTTTTATTTAACTATACGTTATTCAGCGCAAAAAGGATAAAGATGATACACATAATTGCATACATTCCGGCGGGCAGGTACCCCTTAAGATTGTTTTCCGAATACGCATCCTTGCGCTTTATATAGAAGCGGAAAATAAAGTATATGAACGCCACAAGGTCGATCACGACCCACGCCCCCCGGAACAAATATAGCGGAACAAACGGATTAAAAGTTACAGCAATCAAGACATTGGCGATGATAATGCCGGCGGGCTCTTTTGAGCGCATATCTTTTGGAATCCACCCGATCAGCAGAACTGCCAAACACACAAAAAAGACCACATATCGCAGAACGACATAGAAGTCATACGTTGAAGAAATCCCGACGACGGCAATGGCCAAAAACGGGACCGGAATAACATAAAGGATCGCGTGGATCCGGTTTATGTTCGGCTTGTCTTCTTCTGCGCTCATATCACGTCCCCTGCTCTAATTGCACCAACTCCGCATACCGTTCAAACAAAAACGCGACCATCTCTTCTTCCGATGCAAAGGATCTCCCATATGCCTTCTCGACGGCGCGATCGAGGTGCTGGTGGGCACTTGCAAGATCAGTTGGCATTGTCAAGGGGTCATAGAGGTCCGCTAGCGAACTCCCATGGTGTTGTTGACGAGCCTCAAGAACAGCCTGAGCACATTGCTCGATAGATTTTTTTTGTTGGTCGGTCGGCTGGGGAAAAACAAAATTGTTATATACAGAAGAAGAGTACCTGAAATCACTTTTTAGTCGTCCCGCTACAGTTCTCATCCATGCCATGTGCATAGCAGACGTTAACACACCAAATAAATACAAAGTAGCGTCCGGGAGGACTATGGCTGAGTCAGAGCATATAGTGCTTGCTTCAACAAATCCAATAGGAATATACGGCCGCCGTTGCGAAGATACCCGTGGAATTAATAGATAGTTGCTATTCGGCTGCCTTACTTGAGTAAACACGTATGGGTGAGATGCCATGTCGCGTACAGATTGGGTTTTACTATTTTTGCGAAACACTGAGACTTTGTTCAATCGGTTTATTATGAATGTGTTATGGCGATATTCCTGTGGAGCCACATCAGGGAGCCATAAGCAATAACGGTCTATATTATTAATGAATTCTTCTGACCCCACAAATTTTCGTACAAATGATTTTGAATCCGGATATTGCCGAATAAAGCTATTGTATTCCTCTGCACTTAACAACAGGTTGGTCCCGTCAGTCGCTTGACTTCCTTTATACATTTCGGGCATACCGTTGTTTATATTGCGTCCTCTCGAAGACAATTCTATAATAGATCCTTCAACAAGATATCCATTTATTCTTGAAGCAGGCAACCGTTTATCTTCTGTAAATATCCATTTTTGAGGGCGTTCAGCATATCGCAGAGAAAATCCAATAATGACACAATGAACGGCTGCATTCCCTCGCGCTTCATTTTTCCAAACAAACGTCTTGTATGCAAAGTTAATAACCAACCCTTTCTGTGACAAATATGGCCATAGTATAGGAACAGATTCCCCCTGACAAATCGAATTTGTTGAAACAAATGCGGCGCTTATGGACGTTGTTGCCATATAGTCAATTGATTTTTTATACCATGCTGCAACATAATCAAGTTTTCCGCCCTTGGTGTTGTCCGAGAAGATAATGCTCATATCTTCTGCCTGCTCCACGCTTCTATTTTGATGTCCAATAAAGGGCGGGTTTCCCAAAATGAAAGCAAGCTTGTCTTTTGAGATTACTTTCTCCCAATCAATGCGGAGCGCATTCCCGTGAACAATCGTCGCCGTTTCTTTGATTGGAAAGTCGATCATGTTCATGCCGAAGTAATTCGAGACCTCTTTATCCATCTGATGCTTCATTAAAAGAAGCCCAACCTGTGCGATCTGGCACGGAAACTCCTCATACTCAATACCATAATACTGATCCACAGAGACCCTACACAACAGATCCGTGATGATCCTTTGCCTATTATCATGGAGCATCTTTAAGACTTCAAATTCCAAGAGTCGAAGCTCGCGATATGTGATGATCAGAAAATTTCCGCACCCGCACGCTGGATCCAAAAACCGAAGCCCGGCAATCTTATTATGGAATGTCTCCAGCTCGGCTTTAGTGGATTTCATGCGGTCAAACTCCGCCCACAGGTCATCGAGGAACAGGGGCTTAATGACCTTCATAATGTTATCTTCGCTTGTATAATGCGCGCCCATCTCGCGCCGCTGCTGCTCGTCCATGACCCCTTGAAACATTGCGCCAAAAATGGCCGGAGAAATATATGACCAGTCAAAGTCACAGCAATCAATCAGCGTCTGGCGCATTTTGGAATCGAAGGATGCCGGTGGAAGCGGGACGGAAAACAGTTCGCCGTTAATGTAGCGGAAACGCTGGAGTTCTTCCCGAAGCGTGCTCATGCGCCTTTCGTTTGGTGTATCCAAAATTGAAAATAGTTCCATCATTCGAGCGGATAGGTCGGAGCCGTCCTCCTTGGAAGCCTTCAAGTATGCCTCAAACGTTCCCTTTTCGAATATTCCGGTATCTTCAGCAAAAAGGCAGAACAATAGGCGAACCAGATAGATCTCTAACGGCTTTCCCTGATACCCGTTTTCCTTTAGTTGGTCGTGGAGCTTTGCCATCTTATAGGATGCGGCGGTATTGACCTGGATGTCGGTTTCAAAGGACACTTCCGACGTGTAACCGGCAAGGATACCAAACATCCGCAAGTGGTTTTTGAGTTGACTGAGTTTAAATTTTTTGAAGGTTTGTCCCGTCCGAAGGTTGGATACTTGAAACCACTCAAAATCAGAGACCATCAATAGTTCTGGGTATTCAACCGGGGCGAGGCACCGGGCATAATCGTGCGCTTGGCTATAAGCCCGCACAAGACTTTCGCCCTTGCTCTTCATCTCGATGAGGATTTTTCCGGGCAATAGATAGTCGATATAAAGAGGGACGCCCTCGGGGTTAATAACCGGGTGCTCATGGACGCCTGCACGTGGATCCGCGCCGAACACAATCAAAAATTCGTTTTCAAATGTTTGCGCATATTGCTTTTCGTTTCCGGAACTGTCCTTCCAGTTTCTGGCAAAGGCAATGGCGTTACTTTCGATATCTCCCCAACTGAGCACGATGATGATCCTCCTGCCTTTTGCTATAACCCATTTGGTTATATGTTAATCTTGGGTATCAGTTTTGATGCGAGCAATCAGCGCAATTACGATGACTCCCACAACCGCTGTGAGTATAAACCCGCCGAGCCCGCTCTCGCCTTGCTCTATAAAAAAACCAAATGGAAAGATCATAAGTATAATAACAATTCCAATCCCGATTCCCTTTAATATTTTTTTCAACATCTCGATTCGTTCTGCTCTTTCGATTACTTTTTCTTCTATCAAAAGACGATTTTCAATTTCACGATCGAGCCTATCTTTTATTTCTTTCAATTTTTGGTTGTTTACATCAATATCGAGGATTTTTTCGAAATAGTTTGCTTCGATAGCATTTGCCTGTTCCTGAAACTCCTCCAATGTAAGGTTATAGTTCGGTAATAACGAGTTTACCTTGTCCTCTGCGCGAACAAGAAGATTACTGACTTCATTTTTTCTGCTTAACTCCACGGCTCCGCTATGCTGGACAAGGATGCGGCGGATTTCTTCTTGAACCTGATACTTTGCGCCACAGTACATACAAAAGCCGGTTATCCGGGCATCGTCCATTTGAATGGATCCGCCACAATTTGGACACTTGAGATTTACGAGAGTCATCGTGTATCCTCCGTTGCTTTAAATCGATTTTTCTCCCCAGAAAACAAACCTTTATTACGCGCCTTTTTCTTTATATTATATTGATTATACTCTCCGGCATATATGCCCTCAACCAAACCCCGTTTGATTCTGCCTGTTTTTTATTACATATTCGTTATATTTCGCATTTATCCGTCCTTTTTGATACCAACCCCGTGCTATACTCGTATTTATTAAACAGTCAAGGGAGGCAATCATGATTTCGAAAAATCCGACAAATCGCCTTCCCTGCCCTCCGACTCCATGTAAAATGACGGTTTACGACAACTGGGAAGCGACGTATCGAAGGGTCATTCGCGATTTTTTTGGCGGGAACGCCGATTGCCGGTGGGAAAACGAATTCTATTTGATTCGAAACACGCTTTCGATTGCTCCGGATCTCTTTTATGAGCTTTTCCGCGTGACACAGGAAATTACAAACCTAAAAAACGCTCCGACCCGCTCGAGATCGGTGCAAAATGGCTTTCATGCGGTATTTTTGCCGTTTCTGACCTTCGGCGTTATGAGGACGGAAGAACGGCCGCACGTGGAATTATCGCGCTGCTTCGAGATCAGTTTTCGCGCGCGTTTCATCCGTTTTCCCGAGATGAATACATCGCCGTCACCATCGTTTCGTATTTTCGATACGAACTTCGCCACACAAGGCTTGCGATCGAGTGTTGTAAGGCGGACAAAAACCTGACGATCGACGCCTTGTTTAGTAAGCTCGAAGGCTGGTATCTAAATGACTTGGACGATATTGAAAAGATTATTGATTATGAATCACGACCGGCGACGTCAACCTCAAAAAAACCGGGGCATGGGAAAATTATTAAGATTCCGAGGGCGTGGGATGATAGCATTTAAATTCACGCTTGTCCAGACGGATTTGGTATTATTTAGACGGCTTAATTTTTAAGCAAAAGAAAAGCCCTCTCTCCGTTTAGGAAAGAGGGCTTATAAAACGAACTAGAACATTTTTTAGCCCTCTCCCTTTCCTATACTCGTTCAATTATATCTCTACAAATGGGACATTATTGTCTCACTTGGTATTTTTTAATTTATTCCACTCTTTCAGTATAGTACAATTCTGGAAATTTGCTTCTTTTTTTGGGTAGGATCTTCGTTTCTCATGTAAATAAATAGCAACATGATCACAAGTTGTCTTTCCACTGGGGTATAATACTTTCAATACTGTAATCGTGATATCGTGCCTGAGACACATGGCGAGACCACCACAGATAATGCCATCCTATACGGACACATTTTGTCATGTATATGAGTCGCTCGAAAATATTCATCTTGATAACCTCCATATAGCGTAATGGTATCGCCATGAATGATCACAATCAATATGATATATTCGGTATTTTTTGTCCGTAATCTGTTCTTATGTTTCCGAAATATCTCGTGACGTACTCTTTTTCGCGGTAGTTGTCTCCCGGCTAACAGGGGATAAACCAACATCAAAACATAAGACCCCATATGATGCAACCTTCTGGCCTATAATAATTCTTCTATTGGTTTTTATGCTAATAATACTCTTTTGCTCGTTTTTTCTCATCATTGACTTAAATTTGGTAGTATTTTACTATTTTACAAGATAACTGTTATTCAAGGAGATCATGATGTCTTATCGGCCGGAAGCTCGTTGGCTAGAAAAATATGGGCGATGGCAATTAAATGCCAGTAATGATCAGGGACAACGCAAATCATTTACTTGTTACCGTCCGGGTATGATCGGTAAGCGGATGTGTCAAGATAAAGCAGATGCATGGATTCGCTCGGGTGTTCTTTCTTCCTCAAAACGAATTTGTGATCATCTGGAGGAATACTGTGAATATTTAAAAAAATA
>Ga0209723_1004504_pt1 | contig 15421 bp, 12 predicted proteins | sample BiotimSIPDNA_2_FD_185750 | JGI IMG/M metagenome (GOLD analysis project Ga0209723, IMG submission 185750) | Anaerobic biogas reactor microbial communites from Washington, USA - Biogas_R2 time_0 SIP DNA (SPAdes) (version 2) | ecosystem: Engineered > Bioreactor > Anaerobic > Unclassified | place... | reverse complement strand
ACCTTCTACTTCTCCATCGGCGAATCGCCCAAAAGCAACCTCGTCACTGTCCGCGACGACGGCTTCACTCTGGTTGACGGCAAGCCCTTCTTCCCCATCGGCCTCTACGCCGTCTGGAAACGCGAATTCAATAACTCCAATTTCGACAACTGCTTCGCGGAATTGCAGAAAAACGGCTTCAACCTCGTCCATACCTACAACAGCCGACGCGGCCCTGACTTCACGGAATTCATGGACAAGGCGCACCAGTACGGCATGAAGCTCTACATCGCCTCCAACTTCGGCGCCAACCGCATGAACCCCAAAGCCGTTCTCCAGACGGTCATCCGCGAGCGCAATCACCCCGCCCTGCTCGCCTGGTACCTGGCTGACGACACCGCGTCGCACGTCACCTGGCAGGACTTGCAATCCCTCAGCTCGGCAGTGCGCGCCGTCGATCCGGGACGCATCACCATCCAGGCTGACCCAGTCGGCGCACCGGATGCCTCGCGCTATTTCGACTTTGTTGACGCCACGGATGGCTTCCTGCCGGAAATCTACCCCATCCGAGGCCCAGAAGGCAAGCCCGGCGTCGCCAACGTCGTCACTAACATGAAGACCATCCAGAAGGACCTCCAGCTCAAGGGCAATCCGCCCCGCACCATCTGGGCCATTGTCCAGTATTTCCAAGGCTGGAGCAGCTGGGTTCGTTTCCCGACCTTTGCCGAGCTTCGCGCCATGACCTATCTCTCCATCATCAACGGCGCTCACGGCATGACTTGGTACACCTACGGCGGCTACAATAAAAACCACGGCGTCACTGACACGCCAGAGACATGGCGGAACATCACCACCGTTGCCAAGGAGCTGGCAGCGTTGCAAGACATCCTAGTCGAACGCAACCCGCCGCAGCCTGCGCCGCCGATCATCGTCGAAGGGCCAACCGTCGACACCGAAGGCAACCACGCTGTGTCCATCCTCCTCAAAGTCCACCAGGGCAAAAAGTTCCTCCTTGCCTCCTGCTCAGCCGAAGCCACTGTCAAGGCTCAAATCACTCTGCCGGGCGTCAAAAGCGCCAAGGTGCTCTTCGAGGACAGAACCATCCAACTGGCTGACGGCGTCCTAACCGACACCTTCACCAACTATGGCACCCACGTCTACGAATTGGAGTGAGCCAAAGAAGCACGGCACGGCGAGGCGGCGGTGGACATGGTGGACGTGGTGGACGTGATGGACGTGGTGGACATGGTGGACGGCGGCAAGCGTATGTAGCTCTCGCCCCTAATGAATTATGAATTATGAATTATGAATTATGAAATATGAATTATGAAATATGAAATGCGCCTCAGCATTCAGCATTCAGCATTCAGCATTCAGCATTCAACATTCAGTCCCTCGTCCACTGTCCACTACTCCGCCTTCTTCTCCTGCACGCTTTCCCAATAATACGAGTTCAGGAATGACGCCAGGTACGTCCACCTCCGCAAGACATCGTCGCCCGTGATGCTGGAGATGATTTTAGCGATTTCACGGACTGCCGCTGGGATTTTTTCCGGCGTCTTGTGCAACACGGCCAGTTCGAGATAGCGCTCGGCCAGCGCGGTTCCGCCCAGGCGCGGCGCCATGACCTGCTCGGCAAAGGACTGGACAGAGTCCATGGGATGGTCGGCAAAGTACTGCAAGGCAAGGTAATTGAATTCCGTATTGGCGTGAAAGGGTGACGTCTCCCCGAACATGGACACGCCTTGAATGCCTGCGGCATAGCTCAACCGGCACTGTTGGCGGATGCTGTCCACCGCCAGGGTACCGCGGCCTCCATCCCACTGGGTGCTGTGGTGAGCCCGCATCACATGCCGGAAACGACGCAAATGCTCGGGAAGACGATCCGCCTCGGTCCAGACCCGCTTGCCAAAATGACGGTCGCTCCACTGCCAAAAAGTCTCGTCCGGCATTTTCAGCATGGCCTGCATAGCCGGCGAAGTGACGTCGCTGAATGCAGTGTTGTTGATGTAGTGCGTGTAAGTTTCACAGATGACCCAGGCGTCTGACGAACGGCTCCGAATCACTTCGGCCGCCTCCGGATAAATGCCCGCCATATCGCTAAGCGAAAAAGCCGGCAGGCGTTTTTCGCCGCCGCGCATTTCCGCTCTCCGGGCGCGGCATTGGTCGCACAGGCATTGAAACGAATCCCCGGCCTCCATCTGGATGCCGCCCAGCTCGGGAAGAACCATGAACAGGTAGTCCAGGGAATCCAGGACAAAATTCCGGACTTTGGGGTTTGAGGGACAGGCTACCGGCTCCTTCTTATAGCCGTAAGGATACCGGAAATTGATGTACCGTGGCGATCCGTCCATCGCTTGGCCCATGCAATCCGGATTGTTCGCCAGGAATCGGTCTAGCGACAGCTGCGAATCGCCTTCATAGTAAATCCCACCATAAGCATACAAGCCGGCAATAAGGTAAACCCGCACCCCACGCTCCCGAGCATAGACGCAAAGCCGACGGGCGCTGTCAAAGCCGCCGTGGACGTCCCGAAGCAGGCCGACAATGCCCACCGCGTCCACCCCATTAGCCGCGCTCCAGTCGATGACGCGCAGATAGTCCCGCACAAAGGTGTCTGGCCGCTTGGTGTAATGATTGGCGACGCCGCAATTCTGCTTCCCAATCGTGTTCAGCACCCAGTTCGTGGTGTGATCCCAAGTCCAAAACAGCTTATAGCTCAATTTGCCTTGCCTGGCGTCAACAGATGTGGTTCCCATGATGTTTCCTTACTGCTGTGACAGAATATATGCGAACGGCTGCCTCCTGGAGGACTCGCCGCAGGGAAAAAATCTTGGCGCTCTTGGCGGCTTAATATATCATGGCGACAATTCTTCTGCCATCCTGTCCAGGTACATGTAAATTTATGGGATTTACGCTCCAAAAGAGTTTTCGCTTTTCCGGCTTGCACTCCCCGCAAATGCTATTACATTAAGCGAGTCAAATTTTCGTAACTTAACTGCGAAACCACGTGCAATCTCACCCGTCCAAGCACCAACCCAAAGACAAAAATTTCGTGTTTTTTCGTGTCTTTCGTGGTTAAAAATAGTTTATGGGCGCCAGCCCAACTGCATCTCCCTACCCCATAAATTGAGCGTGTTGCCATGTCCAGATTCAAAATCGGCGTGATGGTTGACTCCCTCCGCCTGCCTATTCCCGAGGGCGTCCGCAAAGCCCGCGAACTTGGCGCTGACGGCATCCAGGTCTATGTGGTTGACGGCGACATGTCCGCCGAAGCCCTTGACGCCGGCCGGCGCCGCCAGTTCCGCCAACTGGTCCGCGACGCTGGCCTGGAAATCTCGGCTTTGTGCGGCGATTTGGGCGGCCATGGCTTCCAAATCGAAGCTGAGAACACAGTCAAGATCAGCCGTTCCAAAGCGATTGTCGACCTGGCTGTTGACTTAGGCACGAACGTGGTGACCACGCACATCGGCGTCGTCCCCCCGGACCGCACCTCGCCGGTCTACCGCAATCAGCTCAAAGTCTGCCAGGAGCTGGGCAAGTATGCCGCCGCTCGCGGCGTGGCCTTTGCCATTGAGACTGGCCCGGAACCCGCGAAGCTCCTGGCGTCCTTCCTTGACGAAGTGAACTCCCCTGGCGTCGGCGTCAATCTTGACCCCGCCAACCTAGTCATGGTTCTCAATGACGACCCGGTGCAAGCCGTCTACACCCTGAAAAAGTACATCGTCCACACGCACGCCAAGGACGGCGTCCAGTACAAGCCCTGCGACCCCGTCAAGGTCTACGCCTCCTTTGCCGAGGGCGGCATAGAAGGCCTCAACATCGGCGAACTGTTCAATGAACTGCCTCTCGGAGAGGGAAAAGTGGATTGGGATCGCTATCTGGCAGCCCTTTCCGAAATAGGTTACCGGGGTTACCTCACCATCGAACGCGAGGTCGGGGCTAATCCTGAGGCGGACATCCGCACTGCTGTCAATTTCCTCAAAGCCAAAATCTGAGCCTGCCGCCGATGGCGCAAACGCCATCAAACAGCGCTACGCAGGCCCAAACAGGACAACACCGACTGACCGGACGATTGGCCGGCAAGTCCGTGTTGTCTCTTTTTTTTCCCGGTTTTTCTTCCCCGCCCGCAACCGCATCCTGACGTCTTTTTCAAATGCCCCTCTGGCAACGATTTCATAACCACATCGCTCCCTGCCGTCAAAAAGGAACCCACCCATGAACTCAACAATCGATTCTGACAACCATGGCGCTCCTCCCCGCCCCCGCCGCAAAGCCGTCGCCGCCCTGCTCACGTTTCTCCCCCTCCTGGCCATCCTCATCGCCGTCATCACCTTTGTCGCCTGCCGCAAAGACAGCGACGGGCCGGAATTCCGCCTGACCTACAGCATTTTCTTCCCCTCCACTCACGTCCACACCAAGCTGGCAGAACAATGGGCCGAGGAAATCAAACTCCGCACCCAGGGCCGCGTTACCATTGACATCTATTCCGGCGCGGTTCTCTCCAGCGCCAGTGAAAACTACGACTGCGTCATTCATGGCGTCTCTGACCTTGGCATGAGCTGCTTCTCCTACTCCCGCGGCTTGTTCCCGCTCATCGAATGCCTGGACCTTCCGCATGGCTACCCTGACGGCAAGACCGCCACTAGCATCGCCAATGACTTCATCAACCACTTCCAGCCCCAGGAATTGGCCCAGACTCACTTCCTCTATGCTCATGCCCACGGCCCTGGCATTCTTGCCACCCAAGCCCCGGTCCAAACCTTGGCTGACATCCGCGGCCAGAACATCCGCGGCACCGGCATCACCGCCATGATCATCAACGCGCTCGGCGCCAACGCGGTCGGCATGAGCCAGCCTGACACGTTCGAGGCTCTTCGCAAAGGCGTTGTCAACGGCACCCTCTGCCCCATAGAAGCGCTCAAAGGCTGGAAACAAGGCGAAGTCATCAAGCACGTCACCAAAATCCCCGCCATCGGCTATACCACCACCATGTTCGTCGTCATGAACCAAAAAACGTGGGAAAAACTGCCGGCCGACATCCAGAAAATCATCACCGAGGTCAGCCAGGAATGGATACCCAAGCACGGCCAAGCCTGGGATGACGCCGACAACGAAGGCCTGCAATTCGTCACCGAACTGGGAAAAACCGTGACCGCAATCGCGCCAGAAGAAAACCAAAAGGCATCCGAAGCACTCGAACCCCTCTTTGATCATTGGGTACAGGAAACCAAGCAGAAAAAACAGCCCGGACTGGAAGCACTCATCTTCATCAACAACAAGCTCGGACGATAGAATGATGAATGCTAAATGATGAATGATGAATGATAAATGATAAATGCGCCTCAGCATTCAGCATTCAACATTCAGCATTCAACATTCAGCCCCTCGACCCTCGACCCTATTCATAAGGCTCACTATGTGGAACATTTACCGCAAAATCGTCACTGGGCTGGTCTTATTTCTAACCAGCCTAGCTGGTCTGGCTGTTCTTCTCATCGTCATTGTCACCTGCCTTGACGTCATTCTTCGTCGTTGCGGCTATCCCATTCCCGGCGCTGTTGACATTGTCCAGATTGCTGCTTGCATTGCTGCCATCTGCGCCCTGCCCTACACCACCGCTGTCAAGGGGCACGTCGCCGTGGAGTTCTTCTTCCAGAATCTGCCTCGGACTGCCAAGATCATTGCGGATGGCTTTTCCCGTCTAGTCATGATGGTTCTGTTCAGCGTCATGTCTGTGCGCTGCGTCACCTACGGCATCACCTTGATGCACCGCAACAGCGTGTCTCTAACCCTCAAAATCCCCTTGTTCTGGGTTCTCTGGGTCATGGCTTTTTCCCTTGCGGTCGTCGTCCTCGTCAAGTTCTACAATCTGGCCCATCCTGGGAAGGAGATGATGAAACCATGAGCCTTCTTCCTCTCGGCATTCTCGGCTGCATCGCTCTTCTGGCCATGCTCATCCTCAGCATGCCAGTCGGCTTTGCGCTCACCTTGGTTGGCGCTGTCGGCTTCGCGATCGCCATTCACAATCCTGCCACGGCAACGCATCTTCTCGTCAGCGTCTTCTATGAGAATTTCACCAAGTACGACCTAAGCATCATTCCTCTTTTCATCCTCATGGGCCAGGTGTCGTACCATTCCGGCATCAGCCGCCGTCTGTTTGACGCTGCCAACTGCTGGCTGGGGCGTCTTCCTGGCGGCCTTGGCCTGGCCACCATTGGCGCGGCCGCCGCTTTCGGCGCTGTCTGCGGCTCTGGGCCGGCCAGCGCTGCCACCATGACCGCCGTCGCCATGCCGGAAATGCGGCGTCACAAGTTCAACATCGACTTTGGCGCTGGCATCATCGCCGCGGGGGGCAGCCTCGGCATCATGGTGCCGCCCAGCGTCGTCTTCATCGTCTACGCCATCATGACTGAACTGTCGCCAGCCACTCTCTTCATCGCCGGCATCCTCCCCAGCCTCATGGTGACCATCCTCTTCGGCCTCTACATCTTCCTCATCTGCCGAAAACGGCCTGAACTGGCACCCCTGGGACGTTCCTTCACCTGGCGCGAACGTTTCCGTTCGCTCACTGGCATCACTGAAACCTTAATCCTCTTCACGGCCGTCATGGGTGGCATGTTCACCGGCTGGTTCACCCCCACCGAGGCCGCCGCCGTCGGCGCGGGAGGCAGCATCCTCATCGCCTCAATCCAAAAGAAACTGACTATCAAAGTTCTCTGGCAATCGCTGATGGAAACCGTCCGCACCTCCTGCATGGTTCTCATCATCGTGGCTGGTGCCCTGGTGTTCGGGCGCTTCCTGGCAGTGACCAACCTGCCGACCTACCTGGCCTCTGGCCTGGCCGAATTGCCTGTGCCCAGCTGGGTAACCATGGCCATCATCCTCTTCTTCTACATGGTCTCCGGATGCTTTGTTGACGCGCTCGCCCTCGTCCTGCTGACCATCCCCATCTTCTATCCAATCGTACTCACGCTTGGCTACGACCCGGTCTGGTTTGGTATCATGGTCGTCATGCTCGTCCAGATGGGCGTCATCACCCCGCCGGTCGGCGTCAACGTCTACGTCGTCAGCGGCATTGAACGCACCATCCCCATGCAGAATATCTTCCGCCACGCCCTGCCGTTCGCCGGCCTGCTCGTCATCGCCTGCATCATCATGATGCTTTTCCCTGACATCGCCCTCGCCCTGCCCCGCGCACTGGGACGGTGACCAGCGCCAATGCGCACCGCAGACGTTTTTTTGCCAGCTCCGCGCTGGAATATCGCCAGCGCGGCGTTAACTTGTCTACGTAACCAATATCCGATTTGTCCGATGCGTCTTTATTTAGAGTGCTGCCCTTCTCTCAACCAGGAGACACCTCCATGCAGGACACCCCAACCCTGACCAAGCGCATCCTCTTCTGCACAGACTTCTCGCCAAACGCCAGCCTTGCCTTTGACTATGCCATTGACGCAGCCGCCCGGCGCCCTGGCTGCATACTCTACCTCATCCACGTAATCCCAGCGCCAGACGCACAGTTCTGGAAAACCTACATCCGCGAAGAAGGCATTGACCTCAACCAAAAAGCCAAAGACGGCATCGACGCCAAAATCGACGCGGAATACCGCCCACGAGTCCCAGAAGGCGTCAATTTCAAAACTGAATTCCGCATCGGCAAAGCCTACGTCGAAATCATCAACTTTGCCAAAGCCATCGATGCCAACCTCATCGTCTTGGGACGGCAAGGCGGCAGCGCACTGGAATCGCTCTTCTTTGGCACCGTCGCCGAAAAAGTGGTCAAACGCGCCCAATGCCCTGTCCTTGTCATCCCTTTGCCCTAACCCCCATCACTCCTGGAGTCCGCTGACATGACCGAGAACCTCGCCAGCCAATTGAAAGAACTGATCGTCGAAAGACTATTCCTCGACATCAATCCCGAAGACATCGAGGACGAGGTAGAACTGTCCGAATACGGCGTCGATTCCTTCCTGCTGCTGGAATTGATCGTCGCGATGGAGGAAATGTTCGAGGTGAAATTCGAGCCTTCCGATATCACCGCCGAAGTCCTGAAATCCGTCCAGTCCCTAGTCGAACTCATCCGCTCAAAGCAGTAAGAACCCCTCGCCCCTCGCCCCTAAAAAAGTCCCCTGCCATGCCATCATCCACCCTGGTTACCTGTCCCGGTTTTTACCGCCATCACTTGCAGGGCATCGCCACTGACGGTGTCGACGTCTTCTGGTGCTTCACCTCGGTCTTAGTAAAGACCACCTTAGACGGCCGCCTGCTCAACAAAATTCCGGTCGCCACCCACCACGGCGACTTATGCTGGCATGACGGCAAAGTCTATGTCGCCGTCAACCTGGGCAGATTCAACCAGGAGCCAGGCCAGGCCCACAACTGGATTTTCGTGTACGACGACACGTCCTTCGACTTCCTCGAAAAATACCACGTGCCCGAAGTCGTCCACGGCGCTGGCGGCATGGAATGGCACGACGGCGTTTTCCAGGTCATTGGCGGACTTCCTGTCGGCTACGAGGAGAACTACGTCTATACCTATTCACCCACCTTCGACTTCCAGGAACGGCACGTCATTCCCAGCGGCTACACCAAGCTCGGCATCCAGACCGCCTGCCATGCCCACGACCGCTGGTGGTTCGGATGCTACGGCGACCCGGATGTCACCCTCCAGGCCGACAACAAATTCAACCTTCTCGCCATCCATAAAATCAGCACCAGCGTCGGCATCATCTGCCTGCCTGACGGTTCGTTCCGCCTTGGCCGCTCTGCCAGGACCCCCTCTGGCTTCACCGGTGCCATCCAAACGGCCTCACTCCATGACTTCCAATAATCCTACGCCTCCTGCCCCTAACGAATGATGAATGATGAATGATGAATGATGAATGATGAAATGCGCCTCAACATTCAGCATTCAGCATTCAACATTCAGCATTCAGCATTCAGCATTCAGCATTCAGCATTCAGCATTCAGCCCCTCGCCCCTAATTTTCGCCATCCAAACGGCCTCACTCCATGACTTCCAATAATCCTACGCCTCCCGCCCGACCTGACGACACCCCCGAGGCCGCCAAGCCGCACCCCGAACAAGTCCCGCTCATGCAGCGCCTTCGAGTCCTGTTCTGGGTCTTCCTCGGTATTTCCGCCTTTTCCCTCGGCGGCGGACTCGCGATGCTGCCCATCATGTCCCGCGAATTCGTCAGCAAACGCCATTGGCTGACTGACGACGACATGGTCGACTCTGTCGCGGTGATGCAGTCCTTGCCTGGGATCATCGCCACCAACATGGCTGTCCTCATCGGCTGGCGCATTGCCGGCATCCCTGGCGCCCTTGCCGCCACTGCTGGCGTCTTCCTGCCGCCCTTTGTCGTCATCCTGGTCATCGCCGCCCTCTTCCGCCAGCTCACCGGCAACCCGGCTGTTGACGACATCTTCCTCGGGGTCCGCGCCGCCATTTGCGCCCTCATCCTCCTCACCGCGGTCAAGCTTGGCCGCCAAATTCTCAAAGGCGCCTACGAAATCGTGGTGGCGTTCCTGTCTTTCGTCATTCTCGCTTTCTCCCCGGTCGACGCCATCTGGGTGATCATCCTGGCTGGCTTGTCTGGCCTGGCCATGGCCATAATCCCTGCCCTCCGCCTGAAAAAGACTCAAACTGGCGCTAAGACCCCATGAAGCAACTGCTCAACCTCTATTTCCTGTTCTTCAAAATCAGCCTGTTCACCTTTGGCGGCGGCTATGCTATGGTGCCACTGTTCCAAAGCGAACTCGTGACCAAACATCAATTTCTTAGCCTCGACGCCTTTGCCAACATGGTCGCCCTCGCCCAGATGACGCCCGGCCCCATCGGCATGAACTCCGCCACCTATATCGGCTACGACCAGGCCGGCGTCCTCGGCGCCTTCCTCGCCACCCTCGGCGTAGTCACCCCATCCCTGGTCCTCACCATGGCCGCAGCCGCCGGCATCAACCGCTGGAAAAACTCCCCAGCTCTGAAAGCCGCCCTCAGCGGAATCCGCCCAGCCGTCCTCGGACTGATCGCAGCCGCCGTCATCTTCTTTGCCGAAGCATCCGTCTTCGAAACACCACTCTGCTTCCTCTGGCAAAAAAGCCAAAACTTCTGCCTGTGCTGGCAGGGAATCGTCATCTTCGCAGCCGTCATCGCCGTAGAATTGACCATCAAACCAAACCTGATCATCACCGTGGCCGGAGCAGGAGCACTGGGATGGCTCCTCGGATTGGTCTGATACCCCCCCCAAAAAAAACGACAATATTTCGCATAGATGTCAATTTTTCACCGACGACTCTGTCAATTTTTCATCACAGCGGCTGCCTAAGCTCTGCTGCGCCTGGGCTTGCCCAGGCGGCTGGGCACCATTCTGCACTTGGCACGATTCATGCTGCAATCAAATTGTATTCGCGCTTTTGCGATGCCTCTTCACCCCCCACCCCAGGAGACTACGATGACAAACGCCTGCAATCAGAAACTGGCTCTTTTCGGCGGCCCCAAGGCCGTCACCCTGCCTCCGGGTGACATTTTCACCTGGCCGATCATCACCCAGGAAGACGAGGATGCGGTGCTCGATGTGCTGCGCAAGCGCGCCATGAGCGGCACTGAGCTGACCAAGCAGTTTGAAGCGGAATTCAAAGCCTGGAACGGCACCCAGTACGCTCTCGGCTATTGCAACGGCACGGCTGCGTTGCACGCCGCCCTGTGGGCCTGCGGCGTCGGCCCTGGCGATGAAATCATCTGCCCGAGCATCACCTACTGGGCCAGCGCCGTCCCAGCCCTGTCTCAAGGCGCGGCCGTCAACTTCGCCGACATCGACCCGGAATCGCTCTGCATTGACCCGAACGACATCGAACACCGCATCTGCAAACGCACCAAGGCGATCATGGTCGTCCACTACGCCGCCTATCCGGCTGACATGGACCCGATCATGGCGATTGCCCGCAAACACAACATCAAGGTGATTGAAGACGTATCCCACGCCCAGGGCGCACTCTACAAAGGCCGTATGTGCGGCGCCATCGGCGATATCGGGGCCATGTCCCTGATGTCTGGCAAAAGCCTGGCCATCGGCGAAGCCGGCATGGTCGTCACCAACGACCGCCTGCTCTACGAACGCTGCATCGCCTTCGGACACTATGAACGCACTGGCCTGGCCAGCAACTACAACGTGGCTGACAAACAAGTCACTGACTCGTCCCTGACCCCGTTCATTGGCCTGCCGCTCGGAGGCTTCAAGCACCGCATGCACCAGATGTCCTCTGCTTGTGGTCGCGTCCAGCTCAAGCACTACCCGCAACGCATGGCAGAAATCCAAAAAGCGATGAACTACTTCTGGGACCTGCTCGAAGGCGTCCCCGGAATCGGCTCCCGTCGCCCAGCTAAGGACTCCGGCTCGGACAAGGGCGGCTGGTACGCTGCCAAAGGCCGCTACTACCCAGAACAGCTCGGCGGCTTGACCTGCGAACGTTTCTGCCAGGCCGTCACTGCCGAAGGCTTCTCCACTGGGCCAGGCACCAACAAGCCCCTCCATCTCCACAATGTCTTCCACACCGGCGACTCCCTTAATGCTGGCAAGCCGACCATGATCGCCTTCACCGAGCGCGATGTCCGCCAAGGCCCAGGCACCCTGCCGGTCTCGGAAAACATCCATCTCTATACTTTCCGGCCACCCTGGTTCTTCAAATACAACGAGGAAATCATCCAGGAATACGCCAACGCATTCCGCAAAGTCGCACTCAACGCCGACAAAATCCTCGCAGCCGACAAAGAAGCAGCCGGCAAGAAATAAAAATGCCCGTGCGTAGTTCAAGCTTTAGCTTGCAGTACGTAGTTCAAGCTTTAGCTTGCAGTACGTAGTTCAAGCTTTAGAGTACGTAGTTCAAGCTTTAGCTTGCAGTACGTAGTTCAAGCTTTAGCTTGCAGTACGTAGTTCAAGCTTTAGCTTGCCGTAAGTAGTACAGGCTTTAGCCTGGGGATAATGCCCATTCCATCACAATATTTCCCCCTCCCCCAAAAAGCGTAAGACGACCATGACACAAAAACTTGCCATCCACGGCGGTACTAAGCTCCGCACCAAACCCTTCCCTTCGCGGGGATTGATCGGCGTCGAAGAAAAAAACGCGGTCATGAAGCTCTTTGATGACGCCATCGCCTCTGGCAACGCCTTTGGCTACAACGGCGCACCGGAAAAACAGTACGAACAAGACTTTGCCGCCTACATGGGCGGCGGCTTTGCCGACGCTGTCAACTCCGGCACCAACGCCCTCTTCTGCGCTCTCGGCGCCCTTGAGCTTGACGCTTTCAGCGAAATCATCGTCCCGCCCATCACTGATCCAGGCGGCGTCATGCCTGTCATCTATGTCGGCTGTGTGCCTGTCGTGGCAGACGCTGATCCGCGCACCTACAACCTCTGCGCTGAAACCATTGAGCCTCTGATCAACGAACGCACCCGCGCCATCGTTGTCGCCCACATTGCCGGCGACGCCGTCGAGATGGAGCCAATCATGGCCCTGGCCAAAAAGCACTCGCTCTACGTAGTCGAAGACTGCGCCCAGTCGCATGGCACGTCCTATCATGGCCAGCGCACTGGCACAATTGGGCACATCGCTGCCTTCTCCACCATGTTCGGCAAACACCATTGCACCGGCGGCCAGGGCGGCATAGTCTATACCCGCGATGAAAAACTCCACTGGCAGGGACGACGTTTTGCCGACCGCGGCAAGCCCTTTGGCATTGAAAACCCCACCGGCAACGTACGCGCCGCCATCAACTGCAACCTCAGCGACCTCGGCGCCGTCATTGGCAGCGTCCAAGTGAAAAAACTGCCGGGCATCACTGCTGGTCGCCAGCGCGTCGGCGAAGCCATCAAGGCCGCCTTTGCCGACAACCCAGCCATCCAAGTAGGCTGGCAGCCCGCTCATTCGGTGTCCTCCTACTGGTTCCTCCGCATGACCGTCAATCCCAAGGCGTTGCCCTGTTCCAAAACCGACTTCTGCGCTGCATTGGCTGCAGAGGGCATCCCAGTGAACCCCTCCTACCGGCACATCCCCTGCGAAGCGCCGTGGTTCAAAAACAAAAACACCTTTGGCAAAAGCGGCTTCCCCTGGAACTGCGCCGACTACAAGGGTCCGAAAGACCCGCAGTACACCATCGTCAACGCCATCCAGGCCGCTGAAACTAACTTCAACATCGCCGTCCACGAAAACTATACTGACCAGGACACCCAAGACATCATCGATGCAATCAATAAAGTCCTGGCCGGGATTTGACGCTCTCGCTCATGGAACTACTTGCCCCTGCTGGAAACCTCGAAGCCGGCATCGCCGCTTTTCATTATGGCGCCGATGCCGTCTATCTTGGTATGCATGACTTCTCCGCCCGCGCTGATGCTGACAACTTCAGCCTCGACGATCTGGCTATTCTCATTGGCATCGCCCACAACAACCAGGAATGGCGTCGAAAAGTCTATGTGACAATCAACACCCTGGTTCAGGAACAGGAACTGCCTGGCCTCATCACCCTGCTGGCGCAATTGCGCGACCTCGAAGTCGACGCCCTCATCATCCAAGACCTGGCCCTGCTTGCAATCGTCAAGGAGCACTTCCCGGAATTCGAGTTGCACGCCAGCACCCAAATGGCAGTCCACAACCCGGCCGGCGTCCGCCAAGCCCTGGAAATGGATATCAAGCGCGTCATTGCCGCCCGCGAATTGACCATCCCTGAAATCGAACAGCTCACCGCTGTCCCAGGCGCTGAAATCGAAGTCTTCATTCATGGCGCACTGTGCTATGCCTACAGCGGACTCTGCCTGCTCTCAGCCGCATTGCGCGGACGTTCCGGAAACCGCGGCGAATGCGCCTATATCTGCCGCAAGAGATTCATCTGCAAAGACCCGTCCGGAAAAACCATCAGCCAGGCCGCGCCCTTCTCCATGAAGGACCTGTGCCTCAAAGACCTGATCCCTGCCTTGCGCACCGCCAAAGTCGCGGCCGTCAAAATCGAAGGCCGCAAAAAAACGCCGCTTTATGTCGCGGCAGCGACCAACTTCTACCGCAATCTCATGGATCGCACCTTTGAAGACGGCGAAGAAGCTCTCTCCGAAAATGACCTCAAGACTATCTTCAGTCGGCCCTGGACCCAATTCCATTTGCGCAGCCGCAGAGCCGCCGCAGTCACGGAGCCACACATAGCTGGACATCGCGGCGTCGACGTCGGCACCGTCGCGGCTGTCCGCCCTGGTCAGCCGGCCTGGCTGCGCTTTATGCTCAAAAACCACCCGCTGGAAAAACACGACGGTCTCCAGGTCGAAATCCCTGGCCGCGAACGGCCCTACGGCTTCCCGGTAGACGATATTCGCGTCTTCTCGCAGGCCAATGCCAGCACGTGGACCCAGGCGTTCGTCGCTGAGCCTGGTGCCACCATCGAAGTGCCCCTGCCCGAAGACTACCCAGACCTGCCCATCAACGCTAAAATCTGCCAGACTTCCTCCCAGGCTGTCAAGCAGCGCTACGAATGGCCTGCCCCGCGACCGTCCTTGTGCCGAACCCGCTACCCAGTCTATTTTGACCTGACCATTGAAGCGCAACGCTTGACTGTCCTGTCCCAGCCTTGCGCTGGCCCGCGTGAATTGTCCGACGTAAAGACTATCATGGAACTGGACGAGCCGCTCGCCCCTGCCAACAAGCCGGAAAATGTCCTCGCCGCCGCTAAGACCTGCTTTGCCAAACTGGGCGACACTGCCCTGACCCTGGCTGACCTGCGCGTCAACAACCCAGGGCAGCTGTTCGTGCCGACCTCGCTCCTCAACGAAGTCCGACGACGCGCTGCTGAAGACGCCCAAAAAGCCCTGGACGACGACCTGCATAGCCTGACCACAGCCGTCATGGCCAAAGTCAAAGCCTGGCAACCGGAAACAGAAGCCATTGACCTGACGCCGTCCTGGAGCCTCAAGCTCGACCGCGCTTTCTACCTGAATGCCTTTGAGGCAAGTGACCTCAAGCCCTTGGGCGAGGTGGTTCTCGCCCTTGACCGCGCTGAACCCAATGACGTGCTGGATGACCTGGCCGAACTGGAACGCATCTTAGGCGGACGCAATCGCATCCGCATCGCCCTGCCCGTCATCTGCCGGACTAGTGACGACCGCGACTGGCGTCAACTCGTCGCCACGCTCTTCCGCAATGGCTGGCGACGCTGGATGCTCACAAATCTCTCCAGCGCGGAAATCCTGACCGAGGCGGGCGCCAACCCGAAAAACCTCAATCTGACCGCTGACTGGCCCCTCTATGTCAACAACCGCCTGGCTGCCAAGCTGTTGCTTGAGCTTGGCGTCAAGCGCGTGACGCTCTCGCCTGAAGACAATTTTGACAACTGGCGGCAAATCATCCCGCTCCTGGGGCCGATTGCCGAAGTGCCCGTCTACCAAGACACGCCCCTGGC
>Ga0209723_1004498_pt1 | contig 15432 bp, 13 predicted proteins | sample BiotimSIPDNA_2_FD_185750 | JGI IMG/M metagenome (GOLD analysis project Ga0209723, IMG submission 185750) | Anaerobic biogas reactor microbial communites from Washington, USA - Biogas_R2 time_0 SIP DNA (SPAdes) (version 2) | ecosystem: Engineered > Bioreactor > Anaerobic > Unclassified | place... | reverse complement strand
GGTGAACGAGGAACCAGCGCAACTTGGCTGTTTTTTCGTCCTCGCGGTCGATGGCAATGGATCCGACCACTGCACCGTTATGATCGGCCACCCAAAAGCCCGCTGTACCTGAGTCCCGGTTTTTAAGAAAATTCGTCATGCCTTCAAAAAGGTAATACTCGAAGGAGGCATCGAGGCTGTACTCCTTCATGTAGAAATCCATGTGCTGCGCAGCGACAAGCCCGAGTTCACCGGGTCTGCCCGGGCGAACGGATGCCTCCCTGGGATTGCCGGAAAATATTCCTGTAAGCGCATTCATGGACTGAAGAAGGGTATTCACATCAACGCCGGTCATGGGCTCCAGCATCTCGGAAACTTTCTGGTCGGAAACTTTCTCGAGGACAGAGAGCACATGTTCGCCTCTTGACGTGAGCTTGAGGTTGTACGCCCTTCCATCGGCGGGGGACCGCTCTTTCAGCAGCAGTTCGTCGTGTTCAAACCGCCGGATGATGCGGCTGAGATACCCCGGATCTAGTCCGAGCCGGAGGTTTATCTCACTTGCCGTGGCGTTTTCCGTGTGTTTAATTTCGTAAAGAACCCTGGCCTCCGCAAGGGAGAACGGGCTGTTCAGAACGGAGGAATTCAGTACACCGATTATTCCTGTGTAGAACCTGTTGAAGGCCCGTATTTGCTTCGTGATGTTTTCTGGAATGTCCTTCACCTGTATACCCCCCTTTCGAGTCTATTGATACACAATATTATTCTGTTTCGTTGCTGACGTCAAGAAAAAAATGAACAAATTTTTCGTACATTTCTCCTGTTATCCCCTAACGTGCTGCAGAACTCCGTGCGAGGTCCTTGAAATGCTGCAGACGGTCGGGCGCCAGCAGACCCGATATATAGGAGGAAAAAACGGTCTTGTTCCCGAGAAGCGGTTCGTCCCGGAGTCCGGGCACAAGATTTGCTGCAAGCTCGAATGATACTGTCCCGGGGACAGGAGAAAACTCTGCGAGCCTTGCATTGCCGCCGTTTTCCGCGATGAACCGGATCGTTTTCTCCACCGATTCAGGGTCCTGGCCCGGGACTCCTGCGAGGACATAGGTTTCGAGCCGGCCCGGGGGAAAACCTGCCTGCATCAGGAATAAAAGAGCCCTGAGGTATTCTTCGTCACCCGTTTTTTCAGAACCTCTTTTCTGGAATCCCGGGTCAACACTCTCGAGGCTTAGCCTGATAGTCTGAAACCCTGATTCCTTGAGGAAGAGCGCGCATTCTTCGTCAATTTCCCTGACATGGAGCCCGTTAGGGGTGTGGAACCGTATTCCGGGCTTCATTTTCCCGAGCGCACGGCACAGGGGATAGAAATGGGCTTCTTTTCCCATAAGAAGCGCATCATCAAAGAAGGCAAGATCCTGCACATCACCCTTCAGGATCTGTGCAGCGGCATCTTCGAGGACATACTCGTGCGGCCTCCTTCTGAAGTGGGGCTCCAGAATGGAAGACGCGCAGTATTCGCATGCGAGGGGGCAGCCGAAGGATGTGAGGAGCGCTCCGTATCGCCTGTCCGGGTAGAGGTCCATGGCCGGCATGATCAAATCGAGGGCTAGAGGGAGGGTCTGAATATAGTCTGCTCCGGAGCGGGCGGCGTGCTCCGGGCATAGCCGGGCATAGATTCCCCCCAGGATGATCCTCGACGAGGGAAAACACTCCCTGAGCGTTTCCACGGTCTGGAAAACGCCTTCGTACCAGTATGTCATTACCGATGTCACGAGGATATAATCCGGCGGAGGCAATGCACGAAGAGACGCGATGAATCCGTTCCTGTCCATTCCGAAACGGTTATAGCGCCTCGGGATCGATCTGAAGGGGGGCGGCTTGGGGATCTCCGTACTGCGGATCCTGTTTCTTCCGAAGGGCAGAAGGCCATACCTGCCTTCGTACACACAATCCACCATGTGCACCCTGTTTCCTCTCCTCCTGAGATAGTCCAGAAGAAAGAGCAGCCCGAGAGGCTTGGCCCAGAGGTCTGAAAATGTGAAGTCGTGAACGGGAGGGTTTATCCCGAGTATTGTTGCTCCTGAAAGGCCCCGGAGGAGGGGCGACAGGTCGGCCATGAAGATCCCCCTTTTTTCCCCTCCGGAGCGGTCGTCTCCGGCAGTGGATTACAGTAGAGTATAATACCAGACGATATCCGAAAAAAAGGAGGGTGTGGCGTGAGGAAAAACCAGCTCCTTCATCTGGCGATCCTTTCATTTCTGACGGTCACCCTTTCCCTGGGGGCACAGAAAAACTATCTTCTTTTTCATTCTATAGTGGAGTTTTCAAGCATTGTTGTCTTTCTCTTTGTGGGGTTCCTTGGGTATTTCGCGTCACGGATGACGCCCGAGCCCTTCCTGATCGCGTTGAGCTGCATATACTCCTGTACGGCGTTCCTGAGCACGGCTCACACCCTTTCATACCAGGGGATGGGGATACTGCCCTGGTGGACGGCGAACCATTCGACGCAGCTCTGGGTATTCATGCGCTGCGTCCACGGGGCGGGAATGCTTGCAGCCTCGCTATACTCATCCCGGCAATGGTTCAGAAAGCGGTTCTGCATAACATGTATTTTTGTTTCGTTGGCCGGAACAGCAGCGATCGCCTTCGGTTTTTTCCCGGACTGCTTTATTCCGGGAACCGGGCTGACGGTTTTCAAGCTGTTCAGTGAGTACGCTGCCATGGCGATGATCAGTGCAGCGATCCTGGTCACCCTCAGGAACAGGAGCGAAGAGGCGAAAGGAAACGGGTATGCCCTTCAGTGGGCCCTTGCCTGTTCCGTTGCCGGCGGTTTCGCGTTTACCTTCTACAATGACGTGTACGGCGTCTGGAACATGGTGGGGCACATCCTGTACGGGTACAGCGCCTACATCCTCCTTACAGGCGTCCTGTTCGGGAGTTCCAGGAAGCTCATGGATCTCCACTATGCAGCGCTGAACGAGAAAATAAGGGAGATGAACAGGAACCTCGAACACAGGGTAAAAGAGCGGACTGCCGAGCTGGAGGAAGCGAACCGTGCCAAGGGTGTTTTTCTTGCCACTATCAGCCATGAAGTCAGAACCCCTCTGAACGGGATACTCGGGATGGCGGAATACCTGAAGGATGATTCCATATCTCCCGGTGAGAGACGGGAGTACCTGGACGTTATAAGCCGTTCGGGGGAATCGCTGCTGGAAATCCTGAACAACGTAATAGATCTTTCAAGGATCGAGTCCGGAACCCAGGAACTGGATAACGCCCCCTTCAGGCCCGGGGAAATAGCATCAGAAGTGGAATCCCGCTTCAGGGAGAGGGCGGCGGAAAAGGGAATTGAACTGGAAGTGTTCGTAGATCCGGCTGTACCTCCAATGCTCATCGGGGACGGGGGCAGGATCAGGCAGGTGCTTATGAATCTTGTGGGGAACGGTGTGAAGTTTACCGAAAAGGGAAAAGTGTCTTTTTCTCTTGAATACGCAGGCAGGGAAGAAGAACATGTGTACCTGAGAGTTCAGGTAAGGGATACCGGCATTGGCATTCCCGAAGAGGCACGCGCCAGGCTTTTCACACCCTTCAGCCAGTCTGACGGGTCCATACGGCGCAGGCACGGGGGAACCGGCCTGGGGCTTGCCCTTTCGGGCAGGATTATCGCGCTCATGGGAGGAGAACTCACCTTTTCGACAGGGGAGGGGAAAGGGACGGTGTTCTCTTTTACTCTCCTGCTGCAGGAGGGAGGCGTGGGACTGAAAAATGACGCTTCCTTTTCTGAACCTGCGGCAATGCCCCAGGGGCTTTCGGTGCTCATCGTTGAGGATAATCCGGTCAATCGTATGATCCTGGAGAACCAGCTCCAGCGGGAGGGGTGGACTGTGAAGTCAGCCGGAAACGCCATGGACGCGGCCAGTGCAGTCAGCGTGGAACAATTTGACCTGGTGTTCATGGACCTGGAGATGCCGGGCATGGACGGATACCAGGCGACCGGTGAGATCCGCCGCATTGAACGGGAGGCCGGGAGATCTCATGTTCCCGTTGTCGCCCTTACGGCCCATGAAGGCGAAGAGTTCAGGAAGAAGGCTGATGAGGCGGGGATGGCGTACTTTCTCACGAAGCCTGTGGGCAGGAGAAAGCTCCTCCGGTGTATGTCAGCCCTTTTTAGTGTCTGTGTGAAAAATGCAGAAAAAACGACAGAGGAACAGGAAGAAAAGAAAATAAGCGAACAGGATACAGAAAGGAAGAATCAGGCATGAAGAAGGATTATTCAGAGTTCCTGCCGCTTCTCCTTGAATTCCAGAGGACGGAGATAACGGAATGGGCTGTTTATACCCGGCTTGCACGGCGGACCGGCGGTCCCAACGGGGAAGTTCTCAGGCGCATCGGGGAGGACGAAAAGAGGCATGCGTCCATCTGGGAGCGTTATACAGGCAAAAAAATCGAACCTGTCCTATGGAAGGTATGGTTCTTCACCCTTCTCGCTGCCGTTCTGGGCATCACTTTCGCCATCAAGCTCCTTGAGAAGGGCGAGGAGCATGCGGAAAAGAACTACGCTCTCGTGGAGACCGCCATACCGGAGGCGGGACGGATCCTCAGGGAGGAGACAGAGCACGAGGAGGAGCTGACCTCACTTATCGACGAGGAGCGGCTGCAGTACACGAGCTCCATGATCCTGGGGCTGAACGACGCGCTGGTGGAGCTCACCGGTGCCCTGGCCGGATTTACCTTTGCCCTCGGGAACGGCAGGGTGGTAGCTCTGGCAGGAACCATCACGGGCATCGCCGCAGCACTGTCAATGTCCGCGTCGGAGTATCTCTCCCAGAAATCGGAGGAAGGGGACAGGAAACCTCTGAAGGCTGCATTGTACACGGGGATCGCCTATCTTTTCACCGTTGTGGTGCTTGTGGCGCCCTATGTCATTTTTACAAGCCCTTTCGCGGCACTGGGGGTCATGCTGCTGAACGGGGTGGGCGTCATCCTCTTCTTCACGTTTTTCATGTCCGTGGTGCGGGATGTCCCCTTCCGGAAAAGTTTTTTCGAGATGCTCTTCATCAGCCTCGGGGTGGCGGGGGTCTCGTTCTTCATCGGTTTCCTGGCCAGGATGTTTCTCGACGTGGATGTGTGAGGTTCCCCATGCAGACTTTTCTGCCCTATCCCGACTTTTTCAGGTCGGCTGAAGTGCTGGACCTGAAGCGCCTCGGAAAGCAGCGGGTGGAAGCGCTCCAGCTGCTGAACGCACTGTCGCCCTCCTACGCCCTTCGGGGGTGGAGGAATCACCCGGCGCGGGTCATGTGGGCAGGATACCCGTCCGCCCTTGCCTTTTACGGTGTGGTCGTCTGCAGGCTCTGGACCGGGCTGGGCTACCGCGACACGTGCAGGGAGAAGATCCTCCTGTCACTGGATGCAATGGGTGCGGGGAACACCGAGGATGCTCTTGAGAAAAACTACGTTGAAGCCATGAAAGGAAAGGAAAACGGATTCCTGCCGCCGTGGTTCGGAGACGAGCGGTTCCACCGATCACACCGTTCGAACCTCCTGCGGAAGGATCCGGACTGGTACGGCGGCCAGGGATGGAATGAAGGCCCGGGATTGCCGTATTTCTGGCCTGTGGAAGCTCAGGCCGTTCGGAAAAGAGATGGTGAAAACTGAAACCGTTTGTTGACCCGGCTTATGCCGGGATAGCCTCATTCCTCCGGGCCCCTCTCTCCACGGTGGAAGAACTGCGGGAGGGGGATATAGCCGTCGCGGGGATTCCCTTTGATACTACCTGCGGGTCCAGGCAGGGGGCGCGTTTCGGGCCCAGGGGAATTCGGGAGGGCAGTCTCCACTTCGTTTACCAGATGGATGCCCTGAACAAGGGAGAGAAGACCATGATAAACGCCGTTACGGGTGAGGAGGTCCGCTTCCCTTTCCGGGACATACTCCGGGACACGGGGGATCTGACTGTCTATCCCGCTGACGTGGAGCATACGTCGGAGTGCATACGGGCAGGCGTGGAGGAGATGGTTTTACGGGGAGCGTTCCCTGTGCTTCTTGGAGGTGACCATTACGTGACCTTTCCCGCAGTGGAAGGGTTTGAGCGGGCCTGGAAGAAAAAGAAGTCCGATCCCAGGCTCGGGTACATCCACATCGACTCGCACCTCGACCTCTCGGACGATACCGAGGTCTGGGGGAAGCATTATCACGGCTCAACAGCGAGAAGGGTGAGCGAGCTTGACAGCTTTTCTCCCGAAAACATGGTCTGGATCGGTGCCAGCGGAGGCTTCGTGAGCCGGGACAGGTGGGATTTCCTCAAAAGCTCCGGGGCAGTGCAGTTTTCGGTTGACGACATGAACGGCCTCGGCATCAGGGAAGTGGTGAACAGGGCGGTTTCCCGGGCCTCGGAAGGGTGCGATTCGGTCTACGTTACAATCGACATAGATGTCGTTGACCATGCCTTTGCGCCCGGTACGGGCTCATACGTCTACGGGGGCATTACCTCCTTCCAGTTCCTCCAGCTGATGGACTGCCTGAGATCCGTCCCCGCCGGGGCGCTGGACCTCGTGGAGGTGGCGCCTCCCCTCGATCCCACGGGAACCACGTCACGGCTCGCTGCCACCGGTCTCATACGCTTCCTCCTTCCGAGGATCTCGGGAAGGTGAGCCCCGCCTCCTTTCCCGTCGTGACGTGTTTTTTTTGACAGGAGAAAGGGAAAGAGTATAATTATAGTAATCGCATCGGGGGAGTCTTTTACGGACTGAGAGGGGGCATTGCCGCCCCGACCCCTGGAACCTGATCCGGATCATACCGGCGAAGGGAAGGTGCCGCGAAGCCCAGGACACTCCTCCGATGCATATTTGCAGAGGAGGAGTTTTTTATGCCCAGCAGCAGAAACCGGGTTCTTGTGGAAGGGGCCCTTGCGGTGGCACTTTCCGTTGTTTTTTCCGCCATTCGCATCTGGACCATGCCCCAGGGCGGTTCCATAACCCTTGAGATGGTACCGCTGTTCCTTTTCGCACTTCGCAGGGGAGGCCGGGCGGGCATCGCCGCAGGGGCGGTTTCAGGCCTGCTCCAGCTTTTTACGGGCGGCTACGTTGTCCATCCGGCCCAGGCCGTGCTTGATTATCCCGCGGCTTTCGGCGCATTGGGTATCGCAGGATTTTTCCCCAGGGCGTCATGGTTCGGAATGGCACTTGGCGGAGCGGTGCGGTTCGTCTGCCACGTCCTCTCGGGGGTCATCTTCTTCTCCAGCTTCGCGCCCGAGGGAGCGAACGTCTGGGTCTACTCTTCCGTTTACAACGGCACGTTTCTTCTGCCGACCCTTGTCATTACCTCCGTGCTCGTGAGCCTTATCCGTCCCCGGCTCGGCCGGATCGGGCTGGACAGGGAATAACCGCACGTCCGAAAAGTTTTTTTCTTGCCCTTCCTCCTGCGGAGGAGAGGGGGAGGGCTGCGAGTTCGTTGCTCCCGACCCACCTTCCTTCGCAGGACAGGGGGGGATCATCCTGCTCTCCGAGGGGGATCAGGAGTGTCCGCAGACGTACCCGCCATCGGGTGAAGGAGCAGCGGACCGTTCCCATATCTGTCCCGCTTTCGATAAGGCTGTCGGGAATCCCGAGGGAAGCTTCAGCCGGAGGGGCTTCCCACGGGAACTCCTCGAAACCTGCCCATAACCCTTTCCCCGGGCGTTTCCTCAGGTAGACCCTGTCTTTCCGGAGAAAGACAAAAAGATGCCCCCCTACTGATCTGCCCTGTTCCTTCGGTGACAGAACGGGGCGGAGAAGTTCCGTGCCGCGGATGTGCGAGAGACACAGGAAAGTCAGCGGACACTCGGCGCATGAAGCTGTACGGGGAAGGCACAGGGTGGCTCCCAGCTCCATGACGGCCTGGTTGAAGTCGCCGGGAGCATCGCCGGGGATCATGGCCGAGAACGTGTCCCTGATCGCCCGTTCTCCTGCCGGCCTGTCCGCCGGTTCTTCCAGGTCAAGAAGGCGTGAGAACACCCTTCTCCCGTTTGCGTCGATGGCCGGTACAGGAATTCCGAAGGCGATGCTCGCAACTGCTCCCGCAGTATAGGGCCCCACTCCCGGAAGTGCGAGGAGCCTGGAATAATCCGCGGGGAGGCTGTTCGAACCGCTTTCCGCAAGCTCTTTCGCCGCCTTCTGGAGGTTGCGGGCCCGTGAGTAGTAGCCCAGTCCCTCCCACACCTTGAGAAGCTTTTCCGTATCTGCCGCTGCCAGGCTTCTGACGTCGGGGAAAAGCTCCGTCCATTTCCTGTAATACTCCGCAGCCCGGGAGGTCTGGGTCTGCTGGAGCATCACCTCCGAGATCCATATTTTGTAGGGGTCGCCTGTTTCCCGCCAGGGGAAGGGCCTTTTTGCACTGCGGTACCACCTGAGGAGCGCCCGGGCCCCTTCATTTTCCGACCTCATTGCTTCGCTGACCATGAATACGATCTCCCCGTTCAGTATAAAAAGGCTCAATTCCACCTGCATAGGGTACAATAAGCCATGGGATAATGCACCCGGGAAAGGAGGAAGAACAATGCCCGTATCAGGAAAGACGGAGTATGATTTTTCCCTTTTCGGAGAGATGGACTCCTATCTCTTCCGGGAGGGAAACCATTGCCGCCTCTACGAGAAACTTGGATCTCACCCGGCGGAAAACGGAGGCCGGCAGGGAACATATTTCGCGGTCTGGGCCCCCAATGCGGCGGAAGTGAGCGTCATCGGCGCGTTCAATGACTGGGACAGGCAGCAGAACTATCTCTCTCCGAGGAAGGACAGCTCCGGTGTCTGGGAGGGCTTCATCCCGGGTGTCGGCAGTGGAGAACTGTACAAGTACTCCCTGAAAACGGCGGGAGGGGAAATTCTGGAAAAAGGCGACCCCTTCGCCTTCTTCTGGGAGGTTTCACCGAAGACGGCATCCATCATCTGGGATAACGACTATACATGGAACGACAGCGAATGGATGGCGGACCGGAAAAAGAAAAACGCTCTCGATGCGCCGATGTCTGTGTACGAGGTCCATATCGGGTCATGGAGGAGAAATCCGGCGGAGGGATTCCGGTCCCTTACCTACAGGGAGTTGGGCCACGAGCTGGGAGACTATGCTGTCTCCATGGGGTTCACTCACGTGGAGCTGCTTCCCGTGATGGAGCATCCCTTTTATGGTTCCTGGGGATACCAGACCCTGGGGTACTTCGCTCCCACGAGCCGCTACGGGACTCCTGAGGATTTCATGTACATGGTGGATGTGCTCCACCAGAAGGGTATCGGTGTTATCCTCGACTGGGTCCCTTCCCATTTCCCCACGGATGCCTACGGCCTGGCCCGGTTCGACGGGACGTGCCTGTACGAGCACGAGGATCCGAGAAAAGGATATCATCCTGACTGGGGGAGCTGGATCTTCAATTACGGGCGGAATGAAGTCCGGGGTTTTTTGCTCAGCAGCGCGTTTTTCTGGCTCGATCGCTTCCACGCCGACGGACTGAGGGTGGATGCGGTGGCGTCCATGCTTTACCTCGATTACTCCCGGAAGGCGGGAGAGTGGATCCCCAATACCTACGGGGGGAGAGAGAACCTCGAGGCCATAGAGTTCCTGAAAAAGCTGAACGAGGAGATTTACGGGGCCTTCCCCGGTGTTCAGACCATAGCCGAGGAGTCCACGGCGTGGCCCATGGTGACCCGCCCTGTGTTCGTCGGCGGCCTCGGGTTCGGCATGAAGTGGAACATGGGATGGATGCACGACACCCTGAAGTTCATCTCCAGGGATCCCGTCTACCGGAAATACGAGCACGACAAGATAACCTTCAGCATAATGTATGCCTTCACCGAAAACTTTCTTCTTCCCTTCTCCCACGACGAGGTGGTCCACGGCAAGGGGTCCATGCTCGGAAAAATGCCCGGGGACACATGGCAGAAGTTTGCCAGTCTCAGGCTTCTCTACGGCTATTTTTTTTCCCATCCGGGAAAAAAACTGCTCTTCATGGGGAGCGAGTTCGGTCAGGGAAAGGAATGGAACCACGATGACAGTCTCCAGTGGGACCAGCTGCAAATCCCTGAGCACAGGGGCATATCGGACTGGGTGGGAGCCCTGAACCGTGTGTATAAAGAAGAGCCGGCGCTCCACAAACGTGATTTTTCACCGGAGGGTTTTGAATGGTGCGATTTCTCCGATTGGGAGAAGAGCGTGGTCTCTTTCGTGAGAAAGGGTGCAAAAGATGAGATGGTGCTCGCAGTGTTCAATTTCACCCCTGTGCCGAGGCTGAATTACCGGATACCGGTTCCGGCTGCCGGGTTCTGGAAAGAGATCCTCAACAGCGACGGCAAGGAGTACTGCGGCTCCGGGTTCGGAAATTTCGGCGGGCTTGCCTCAGAACCGGTTGCCTGCAAGCAGAGGGGAAACTCACTGTGCCTCACGCTGCCTCCCATGGGGATGCTGCTTTTCCGGCTGGAAACAGGGAATACGACCGAAAAGGAATGATGCAAAAAAGGCCCGGCCTTCAGGCCGGGTCTTTTTCTCAGGAAGAAGCTTCCGCAAGTGCCAGTACCGTGCCGATGATCACGTCCACGCCTTTTTTTATCTGCTCGTAATCGGTCCACTCCTCGGGACAGTGGCTTCTTCCGCCCCTGCTGGGGACGAAGAGAAGTCCCACATCGGTAATTGAGGCCATGATCATGGCATCATGCCCCGCCCCGCTCTGCATCACCTTTGCCGAATATCCGAGGTTGCCGGCCTCCTCCTCGAACAGACCGAGGATCTCCTGGCTCATATCCACGGGAGGGACAGTAAGCTTATCCCTTATGGAGACAGTGACCCCGTGTTTTTTCTCCATGTTTTTCATGAAGGAGCCGAATGTATCGACTACCCGTTCGAGTTTCTCTATATCCGCCGAGCGGACGTCTATGGTAAAGAACACCTTTCCGGGAACGATGTTCGATCCCCCGGGGTACACTTCCATACGCCCGATAGTCCCCACTGTTCCTTCACCGGCCTCCCGGGCAGCCCGGTCGAGAAAAAGGGCTGCTTCAGATGCGGCAAGAAGGGCGTTGCACCGCATGTCCATGGGCGTTGTGCCCGCATGGTCGGCCCGTCCGATGATCTCCACTTCTCTCTGGGTGATGCCGACGATGGTCTTGACGAAACCGAGGTCGAGACCTTCGCTCTCAAGGACGGGGCCCTGTTCGATATGGAGTTCGATGAAGGCTCTCAGGCTTCCTTTCGGCCGTACCGCTTCACCTATCCTGTCCGGGTCAAGGCCTGACTCTTTCATGGCCCGGGCCATGGAGATGCCGTCCCTGTCACGGAAAATGTCCAGCGACTCGCGGCTCAGGAGCCCTGCCATGGCCCTGCTTCCATAGAGTCCCCCGCCGAACCTGCCTCCTTCTTCCTCCACGAGGGCGGCGAACTCCAGTGGGAGACTGGTCCCGATTCCGTTCTCGTGAAGGACCCGTGCCACTTCCAGCCCCATGACGACTCCCGCCGGGCCGTCAAATGCGCCGCCGTTCTTTACCGAATCAAAATGGGAACCAAGCATAACCGCAGGTGCTCCGCGGCGCTTCCCCTCCCGACGTCCGAACAGGCTTCCCGCAGCATCCCTCCGGACGGTGAGACCGGCTGTCTCCATTTGCGAGGTGATATACTCCCTGGTCTTCCTGTCCTCCTCGGAGAAGGAGAACCTCGTCATTCCGCCGCCGGGAGATGCGGTGAACTGTGCCATCGCCTCGATGTCTTTCCGGATCCTTTCGGTTTTCGCTTCCAGCATGTCTCTCATCCTTCCTTCAGATCACATATCCGGCAAACTGTCTGCATTTTTTACGCGCCGCTGCCGTTTTTCTTTTCACCTTCCCGTGACGCGGTGTAGATGCCCGCGAGTATCAGGGCTCCTCCGACGGCTTTCATCCACGTTATTGGCTCTGAGAGGAATACGGCGGCCAGGATAGAGCTCCCTATGGGTTCGCCCAGGAGGCAGAGGGCTACTGTCCCTCCGCTGAGCCACCGGAGCGCCCAGTTGTAGCTCGAATGGCCCAGCACCTGGGGAACCAGCGCCAGGAGAAAGAAGGCCTGCCACGTAGACCGTGAATATCCTGCGGGAGGAAGCCCGAGGACGAGGACAAGCAGCCAGAGCACAACGGCCGCAGTACCGTAGTTGAGTGTGATGTACGACGGAAGGGATACCCGTGGACGGACCCGTCTGCCTGCAAGTATGTACAGGGCGGCAAAAAAACTGCCCAGCAGAGCGAGGAAATCCCCCCACAGGGCGGCGCCTCCAAGGGCGAAATCTCCCCACCCGATGATGGCTCCTCCCGGAAGTGCCAGGAGAAGCCCCCTCCGAAGGGAGCTTGAGAAAGGGTCTCCCGTGAGCAGGGGGGAGAGAAGTCCGGTCCAGAGCGGGATGGCGTTCACGATGACCACGCTGCTGGCCACCGAAGTGTAAAACAGTGATGAAATCCACGTCGCGAAATGAAGAGCCAGGAACCCTCCGGAAACTGCAATGGTCAGAAGGTCCGTCCGTGACAGTTTAACCGCTTCCCGAAACGTTCCCGCAGCGGTGAACGGAAGAAGGATCAACACAGCAAGCCCCGTCCTGTAGGCGGATATCACCAGCGGATGTGCCTCGGCCATCCGTGCGAATATCGCTCCCGTTGAAATGGCGAACACACCGAATGAAAGAACGAGCCACGGAGAGACCGGAGGGTTCTCCCTCATTGGGGCAGCATCCATTCAATTGTCGTCGGGAGAGACGCTTCCCGGGAAAAAACTGTCCTCATTCCCTCAGCTCCTTCAGTGAGCGAATTCTGTCCGGTCATCATGAACAAAGGATATCAGAGAAATCACTTCTCAGAAAGGGTGTGGACACGACGGAAAAACAGGGTACAGGTTCTCCTCACAGGGAGCGTCTAATTAAAAAGGAACGTGAAGAGAAAGGGCAGGACAATGAGGATTGAGAGGAGGCGGACTGTCTGAAGGATGCTTACCTTCAGGGGGTCTGCTCCCATCTCTTCCGAGATGATGGACATCTGCGAGAGCCCTCCAAGGGATGTGGACAGCAGGCAGGTGGGATAGTCCCAGCCGGTCATTTTGTGGAGAAGGAAGCCAAGGGAAAGGCTTGCGGCAAGCATCCCTGCCGTGAGGCACACGACAGGCAGGGCCATGGTGGAGAACTGCCGGAACGTCTCCATGGTGATGCTTGAAGCGATGATAATGCCGATTCCGATCTGGGCCATCGTTCTCAGAACGGGAGGCATCGGAGGAAGCTCTTTCCCTGCAAGGTTCATAACTGCGACGGCAAAAATGCTTCCCGTAAGAATCCCCACCGGCAGGTGAAGTGCGTATCCGGTATATCCGCCGGCGAGTGCCACGGCAGCAAAAAGGATATATCCCGAGGCTGAAGGGTGCACAGACGAGGAAATGGCGGGGGCATCGTCCTCTTCATTGGACGAGGGGATCGTCTCCGGCAGGGGAGAAGGACCGGGAAACCTGGCGCGTTCCCTTTTGGTGTACCAGTCCGTCCACTTTTTGCAGAATATGGGTGTGGCTATTATTGCCGTGAGTAGACGGAAGACCTGCAGCAGCGAGACGGCCGCCACATCGGCGCCAAAGGAAATCGAGAGCAGGGCCATTTCGCTGATTCCTCCTGCAGTGGATCCCATATAGGCCGTGACTGGAGAAAGATCGCTCAGCAGGTACAGAAGGGAACCGCTGGCAAGGGATATTACAAGCATCCCCAGGGAAACGATGAGTGCGGGGAAGGGAAGATCCCGAAGAAAACGGACGGACGTGCGGTTGACCTTCAGCCCCACGTAAGAGCCGATGACAATGTTGCTGAACCAGGAGAGGCGCAGGAGGGAAATCTCGGGAAAAAAACCGGAAAGATTCAGCGCTGCCGAGAAAAAAAGGGAACCCAGTATTGCAGGGACAGGAAAGCGCAGTATTTTGAATGTGAAATAGCCTGAAGATGCGACTAAAAGAACGAAAAAAAGATTTCCCATGATCTGCGCTGACCTCCGTGGAAATTAATTAAAAATGGCGGATCGTAAAGGCGGTTTCTTCTCTTTCCAGAGGCCTTTCGATAGCGGTACACCGCGTGACCCTGGCCATTGGCGGGCCGCGCCGGAGCCATTTTTCCATTTCAAGAACATGATCCTCTTCACCCTGGGCCTGTACCTCGACACCTCCTTCGGGGAGGTTCCGGACCCAGCCGGTAAGCGATAAAGACTGGGCTTTCCCAACAGCCGAGTGCCTGAAGCCTACCCCCTGGACCCGGCCTTCGATGAGAAAATGACGGCGGACCCTGGCCATGGCTGCACCTAGGAGTAGGCCTTCATCAGGCCCTCGAGCCGCTCAATGCGTGATTCCAGCGCCGGGTGGGTGCTGAAGAGACTGTCCTTCCCCTTTTTCTTTCGAAGGAGAGGATTCACGATATACAGATGCTGCATTCCCTGGCTGGAATTCTTCAGTTCCGCCGTGTCGGCCGTCAGTTTTTTGAGCGCCGAGATCAGCCCAGCCGGGTTTCGCGTAAGCTCTACAGCGGAGGCATCTGCGAGATATTCTCTCTGCCTGCTTACCGCGAGCTGAATGATGGTCGCCAACAGGGGAGCGATTATGGACAGGACGACAGCCACGATGGCGAGGATCGCCTGGGCCTGGCCGCCTCCCCTGGAGTCGCGGCTCCGCCTTCTGCCTCCGAAGGAACTGTAGAACAGGCTCCGCCGGACCACGTCGGCGAGAAGGACGATGGAGCCCACCATCACCGCCATGAGCATGGCGAAACGGATATCGTAATTCCGCACGTGGGACATTTCGTGGGCCATGACCCCCTGCAGTTCCTCCCGGTTGAGTTTTTCCATAAGCCCCCTGGTTATCGCCACGCTGGCGCTTTTGGGATCCCGGCCTGTGGCGAATGCGTTCATGGCCTCGTCTTCTATTACATAAACTTTCGGCATCGGCATGCCGCCTGCGATGGAGATCTCTTCCACCACGTTCCACAGCTGGGGGGCGTCTTCATGGGATATCTGCCGTGCACCGCTCGATGCGAGGATCATGGAGTCCCCGAACCGCCAGGAAATGAAGAAGTACAGCCCGGTCACCAGTACGGCGATAACCACGCCCGAGAGCCAGTCCCCACCCCAGTAGGTTCCGATGGAAGCCCCGAAAAACCCGAAAAGAACGGCCATGAACCCGAAGAGCAGAATACTCATGTGCTTGTTGTGGTCTATCAGCTTGTTGAAGCTCGCCATTTCAATCGCCCCCTATCTGAAGGAAACGTCGACGGCATTCCGCTCGGAAGCGTCATCCACTGCCCAGAGTGGCCTGAGACCATAGCCGAGTTTTCCCGAAAGCAGGTTGTTGGGGAAAACGGAGATGGCTATGTTGTATTCCCTGACAGCGTCGTTGTAGTACTGGCGGGCAAAGGCGATCTTGTTCTCGGTTGCTGACAGTTCCTCCTGGAGTGCCAGGAAATTCTGGTTC